>Ga0209379_10000388_pt1 | contig 39372 bp, 41 predicted proteins | sample tdDd001_FD_187124 | JGI IMG/M metagenome (GOLD analysis project Ga0209379, IMG submission 187124) | Marine sediment microbial communities from the Atlantic coast under amendment with organic carbon and nitrate - tdDd00.1 (SPAdes)... | ecosystem: Environmental > Aquatic > Marine > Coastal >... | reverse complement strand
ACCTGCATTAAAAACAGGCATATACGAGTTTTCTTGATTTCTTGGCCGAGTGCTTACAGCAATACACCCTATGTCATTCATATTTACTGATTCAGATACTTGTTCTAAAAGTGTTGGTAAGTTCATGACATGCTGAAAAAAGCCCTCGGACTGTCTTAGACCACGGGCTCCCTTTTTTACATTGAGCATTTGACGCTTATCACACACCAGATTTCCTTTATGATCCACCACAGCGATGGATGTTGTATAACAACTTGTGTCAATACCTAGAGTGTAAGGCTTCATTTTATCATTCCTTATTTCCAACTGCTGCACCAAGCAAACCATTTATGAATGAACTTGATGAATCGTCACTAAACTTCTTTGATAAATTAACTGCTTCATTAATTGAAACACTTTCAGGAATATCAGAATTAAATAGGATTTCAGTCATTGCAATTCTTAAGATCGCTAGATCAATCTTTGCAATACGCGACAGTTTCCAATCTTTTTTCAAATGTGATGAAATCTCAGTATCAACTTTTTCCTGATGATCAATGAACTGCTTTACAACTTCAGCAACAAATGTCTTGTCTGCATCGTTGGTAGATACTTCAGAAATATAAGCATCTACTCTTTCAACTGTATAGTCTCCGTGCATATCCAGTTGATAAAGACACTGCATTGCTGTTTCACGTGCTTGTTTTCTGCCCATAAGGCCCTCCATTACTATGTTATTACCACACAGACTTTAGAAAAACTTCGAATATTTAAGCCAATAGACTTAAATCACGAAGTTTCTCATTCTGTGATTATTCTTCAATTGATTCTTCGACTGGCATTTCATCATCTGAGTTCATATTAATGCCTTGAACATGAATGTTAACTTCTTTACAAGTTAAACCCGTCATTGTTTCAATAGCATTTTTTACACTCTCTTGAACTTGCCATGCCACGTCTGGAATTTTAATTCCAAAATCTACAATTATATTTAAGTCGACTACAACGACCTCGTCTACGATTTCTACTTTAACACCTTTTTTAAGGTTTTTAACACCAAACATTTCTGCGATATCTTCTGCAAATCCGCCATATAGACCATTTACACCTTCGATCTCAGCAGCAGCAATTGAAGTTATAATTCCAATTACGTCGTCCGAAATATTTACATTACCATATTCCAAAGCATCTAGTTGTGTCTTTTCAGCCATAATATGCCCTCCAATCATAGAATTATTATAACAGAACCTACCATGAAACACAATGAATCCAAGGCATTACAGTGTGTTTACATTTTTACTTACAAGAGCTATCAATCTTTATAACTCAGCCTTCTTAGATTTTCTCAAATCGAGGCACACATATTTTAAAGTGGATGAGCGTACCAATGTACGTGATTCCAGTTTCAAATATGTAGTAACGAAGAGTTGAGGAAATTTTTATAACTCAGCCTTCTTAGATTTTCTCAAATTGAGGCACGCATATTTTAAAGTGGATGAGCGTACCAATGTACGTGATTCCAGTTTCAAATATGTAGTAACGAAGAGTTGAGGAAATTTTTATAACTCAGCCTTCTTAGATTTTCTCAAATTGAGGCACACATATTTTAAAGTGGATGAGCGTACCAATGTACGTGATTCCAGTTTCAAATATGTAGTAACGAAGAGTTGAGGAAATCTAAGAAGGCTGAAAATGCCCGCTGAGTCACCTAAGACTGACAACGGGCATAATCTATTTAGTATTACTTATTCTTCTGTGATTTCTTCCTGCTCAAGAGTTACCTCTTCGCAGCAGCACGCGTCAGAAACAACAAAGTCTTCACCACATTCAGGGCATGTTAGCTCGATGCAGCAGTCTTCATCTTCGTCCCAATCTTGATCAACGAATACAAGTTCACCACAGTTTGGGCATTCAAATTCGTCATACTCTTCAAGACCAAGTTCCATCTCGATTTCGTCCTCTAGATCTGCAAGATCTTCGTCGATTGACTCAACGTAATCTTCCAGGTCAGCCAGATCCTCATCTACGTCTTCAACGTACTCTTCTAGCTCTTCGAGGTCTGTATCAAGTTCATCAAATGCAGCAGCAAAATCGTCTAACAGATCAATGATCTGTACCAGCAGCTTGCCTTCCTTTGAGTTTTGCTCAACTTCCATTCCGTCAGCAAGACCCTTTAAATAAGACACCTTTTCTAGTAGATTGCTCATGATATAACCTCCTTAGAGTTGTGTTCCAGGCTTTATGCCTGATTAAAATATATGAAGCTGTCTAAAATTAAGCTCTAGACAGGTATTCATCAGAACGCGTATCAACTTTAACCTTGTCGCCTTCGTTAACGAATAGAGGTACGTTAACAACGGCGCCAGTTTCTAGGACAGCTTTCTTAGTTACGTTTGAAGCTGTATCCCCTTTAACACCAGGTTCAGTTTCTGTTACTTCAAGGATAACAAAGTTTGGTGCTTCAACCACGAAACATTGTCCTTTATAGAACTTCAACATAACGTTGTCATTCTCCTTGATATATTTGATAGAATCTTCAACAAGTTCATATTGTAGAGGAATCTGATCGTACGTTTCATTGTCCATGAAGTAGTATAGGTCACCATCAGCATACAGGTACTGCATTTCTTTAGTTTCGATGTGCGCCTTAGGGAACTTCTCATTTGGAGAGAATGTTGTTTCACGTGTTGCACCAGTCAGTAGAGACTTATACTTTGTTCTTACAAAAGCAGCGCCTTTACCTGGCTTAACGTGCTGGAAGTCTATTACTACAACCGGCTCGTTGTTAATTTCAAATGTCATACCTTTTCTAAAATCACCTGCAGAAATCATGTTTATACCTCCGATTAAATCTCAATTAAATGTTTTGGTGATGTCGATAGTCTTTCGCATCCATCTTCCGTTACCACAATTAGGTCTTCTATACGAACACCGCCGAATTCTGGAATATAGATACCCGGTTCATCGGTTACCACCATATTTTTTTCTAATATTTTTTCACCGATTGGAGCAAGCCTTGGTGCCTCATGCACTTCCAGTCCTACACCGTGTCCAAGTCCGTGACCAAAATATTCTCCGAACCCTTCCTCAGTGATAATGTCTCTAGCAACCTTGTCAGCTTCTTTTCCACTGATACCAGGTTTGATTGCCTCAAGAGCTGCTTCTTGCGCTCTTAAAACAGTTTGATAAACTTTTTTATGTTTGTCACTCGCCTTACCCATAACTATAGTTCTAGTCATATCTGAGCAGTAGCCATTTAGTACACATCCGAAGTCCATTGTTACAAACTCACCTGTTTCGATAAGTTTATCACTTGCGCGACCATGTGGAAGTGACGATCTCCAACCAGAGGCAACTATAATGTCAAATGACAATGCACTAGCACCTTGTTTTTTCATAAACATTTCAAGCTCAAGCGCAACTTCTTTTTCTCTCATACCCACTTCAATAAAGGATAAGATATGATTAAAAGCAGCATCAGCAATCGCTGCCGATTTTCTAATTGACTCAATTTCATCTTCTGTTTTTTGAATACGAAGACTTTCAATTAGTTGATTGATAGGTGCAAATTCAACACTTGGCATGTTTGCCTTATATGTATCGAATGCATTCACAGTCATGTGTTCATCTTCAAAAGCAATACTTTGTATACCCAAGCCATTTAAAACATCGTATACAGATTTTTCAGGTGTATGTAGTAGGATTTCAAATCCTTCACACTCTGTGACAGCTTGATCTTTATATCTGAAATCTGTAATAAACCAAGCATTTTGCTCAGTTACAACAGAAATACCTGACGTACCTGTGAATCCACTAACGTATCTTATATTCTCTGGTTTTGTAATAAGAACAGCTTCAAAGTTTCGATGTTTCATGGACTCTCTAAGTCTATTTAACACTTGCATTTTATTCACCACACTTTACGATATAATTGTGCATTGCATGGAGTGCAGCTATATAACCATAGTCTTTTAGACCGGCGATTTGCCCAATACAAACCGGAGCAATGACCGACTTGTGCCTAAAGGCTTCCCGTGCATGAATGTTTGATAGATGGACTTCAATTACAGGCAACTGAATTGCTTCAACAGCATCTCTGATCGCAATTGAATAATGCGTAAAAGCACCTGGATTCATAATGATTCCATCTGTATCCATCATACTTTCATGAAGTTTGTCAATAATTTCCCCTTCATGATTAGACTGGAAGAACACAACTTCAAAGCCAGCTTTTACAGCCTCTTCTTTAAGCATTAATTCAATACTTTCAAGCGTTAGAGTGCCATAGTGCTCTGCCTTTCTTTTACCAAGCATATTTAAGTTTGGTCCGTTGATTACTAAGATTTTTTTTGACATAGCTTCACATCCCAATATATATTACCACACTTTTCTAGGTTTGAATAGCGCGCAAATACGCTATATATCAAAGTTTTAACAGCTTTACGATTTGGTCGCAGAGCTCATGTGGTGAAAAACTTTTGGTTTCGATTACCAAATCCGCTGAACTGATGTACTTATTAGCTCTCACTACCATCAAATCATCTATTTTTTTCTCTAAACTTCCGTCTTTTAATAGTGGTCGGTGGTCTCTACCATTTGTGAGATTTCTAATAAGAGTAGACTTGTCCGCTTGCAAATAAACTGTTTTGCCAGAAGTACGCATGAGTCCAACATTCTCTGAACGCAATATTACACCACCACCCGTTGAAACAACTAATGACTTGCTATTTGCTAACTCAGCTGTGACTTGAGACTCAATATCTCTAAACTTGTTTTCTCCGTGTTTTTCAAATATTTCCGGGATCTTCATACCTTTGGCTTCAATAGCATCATCCATATCCACCCAAGACATATTTAAACGATCGGCCAAAATGCGACCGATCGTACTTTTGCCTGATCCCATCATTCCAATCAGGTAAATATTAATATTAATCATCCTCCGTTGCATGTCGCGGACTCTTTGACACAATGTTGATTGCATCTATTAACGCTTTAAGAATATCCGTTTCGTACTGCAGATTCATTTCACCAAGTTTTGAATAAATTTCACCGCGTCGTGTAACAACATAGTGTGGCTTCAGATTATTCAGTGCTAACGCTTTAATATCCATTAGACAATGTTCACATTTACAGATATCAGGAAAGGCTAACAGCAAATTCGGCAAATAATGTTCTACTGAGATTTCCATATAGTTTTTGAGTTCCAAAAGATCACTACCCTTCGTCCTGATTATGATCATGAATGTTTTGAATAGGCTAAGAATACAAGATCCATTCAGGTTTAGTCTCTGGTTTCTCTCCAATATTCTATCTCGTACCCCTTAATTCCTTTATTTTTTTGCATTCCTACTAAAATTGGTGGTTGGTCTAGGCGTACTGTTATTTGGTCGCCTGTTGGCATTACTGCTATTACGGGTGGGTTGCCGTAGTCTACTGTATAGCGTGGTAATGACATACCACTCGTGTCAAATTGATTCTCAATTTCAGGGTAACCATCATAATAGCCACCTACATTTACGATTTCACGACCTGCTGATTTGTAAAATGCCGTGCCCATATCATCATACGCAGCAACTTGATAGTGGACTAAATTAGTATCTAGACTTATATTCTTTGTACCCGGTCCGTAGAAAATAATGCGGCCTTCTGCAGAAATTAGGCCATTAAAATCAAGAGTTGTATTTAACGGCGCATAAACATAAACATCTCCCATGGTTGCTATGGTTCCACCTATATCAGTTAAGATATTAGTTAAACCATTTCCTAAAGCAATGTCGTTAGAAGCTATTGCACCAGGAGGATTTATATAAATGTCTTTACTTGAATCTGGATTTACGATTCTAATGTTATTCAAGTAGGTAATTTCTTCGATGGATGAAGAGAAGTCAACTAATTGATTTATTCTACTATTTGTAGTTGATCTAAGTACTAGATCTGGTGGAGATGAAGAAGTTGGTGTTACATAGTTATAAACCGTGTTTGTGTCTGACTTAATGTCTCTTGTGGCAAGTAGGTTCATTTGGCGATCAACATCACGCCCAATTTTTCCAGCCCTTGTATCAGCGTTAAGTAAAACTGTCTTTACTTGATGATCTAAAAAATCACTTATTGGCATGAGTGCTTCTGGCTGGACAACACCTGTTGTACCGGTATTAGTCGTTCCCAAAATTACGCCTAGTGCAAAATTCTCTAACAAATCATCTGAAGTATCCACACTTCTTATGGTTACTATTTCTTTATCTTCATTTTCAACACCTGTCGATGTTGTCCAAGTGCCTTCAGTCGCGCCTCCATAAAAGGCCTCTGTTTTGAAGTTCAAATTATCAGATCTCTGACCTGAAACATCTATTTGATCTATTGTAGGATCAAGTTCCATAAACCCATCAAACTCATAAACCGTTACGTTTCCTTCTGAGTCCTCAACTTCGTAGTAGTACGTAGTATCAACATACGGATCTAGATTTGGAGCATAACCAACACCTTCAGCATGGCTACTTCTGTAAAAGTCCATGTACTTATTTTCGACAGTAATAGATTCACCTGTCATAAAGTGCTGAGTATAAGTACCTTCAGAATCAGTAACTTGTCTGTTTATACCAGAGTAAGCCAAACCTCCTATAAACAATCGATTGAGATCTACACGCACTTTATCCGCTATCGAACTTTGAAGGATTAAAGCACCTGAAATATCTTTAGGTTCGTTACGTTCCCCTTCAATATTTTGGATTAAATAAAGGTCACCATCATCTGTGCCGGCTTTACCTATTCTCATATTTGTATCACCGCCACCACCACGAAACACAAGATCTTCGAATAAGTACATATTTCCGTCTATATTAATGGTTGAATCACCATTGTTATCGTTATTTTGCTCTGTCCTAAAACCATTTGCACCTAAATTTTGTGTCACACCTAAGTTGTTACCAGTGCGGTATAGTTTAACATTTGAACGTGTATACAAGTTGCCTGCGACTGATAGAGCTCCATCTAATGAACTACTGTCATCAAGCATACTATCAAATGCGAACTTACTGGACAATCCACTAAGAAAATCGTTGTTACTTCTATTATATCCGATAGCTATTCCACCCATTTGAGCTGGAAGTATTTCGTCAGTTGTTTCTGGGAAAGTCCCATATGCATAGACATTTCCTGTAACATTAACAGAACCATCAGCAGCGACAATATCTTTGCCTGAGGTTAATGCGTAGTCGAATAGTTCGTTTTTATAAATAGTTTCATTGCCTTGGGCTGTTTTGAATACGTAAGTGTATTTTGGTTCAGTGACTTTAACTTGAATCTCAATAGCACGGCGATGTTCATTATAGGTGCCATCTGTTCTTAAATTGATAAGAATACCATCATTTTCTGTGAAACTTGTTGAGACGCTTGTCATAGTAGGGTTTGTTGCAGCACCACCAGAACTTACATAACCTGACTCACCTGATACAAAATCATTAATGCTAATCGTAGTTAACTCTAATAGTTTTTCACTTTTTAAAGCTTCGTTATCTATAGAATCAAAGACTATTGCAGCTTCAATATACGCTTCAGCGTTATCTAAGGATTCATGATAATCGCCATCTTCATCCAATAAAGTATATGTTAAATTCGATTTTGAGCTATGTAACAACTGCTTATAGTAAGTCATTAAAAACTCGCATCTTAAGCCAATTTCAATATACTCCATTGTTTCTTCATCAGTAATGGTGTCGTTTTGCAGATCATCACGCAGTTTTTCAAGAAAAGGTCTCCACACATCATTTGATAGAAACACATCTTCAAGTTCGCCTCTTGATAATGCTTCAAATATGTTTTCGTCTGAGAAATCAAATGCTCCATCCACTCGACTATTTGCCGCCGCTTCTGCTTCAAACACCATTTCATTTATCTCAGCCAACGATTCCTCAATTGCACCATCAGTTAAATAAAATGCTTTATTAGCTCCACTAAGAACAACAGCTCGTCTTAATCCTGTTACACTTACCATTAACAACCCTGTACCTAAAATAGTTAATAAAGATATTATAATTAAAACTGTTACGATTGCTGAGCCCGATTCGTTAGTTATTTTTTTTCTAATCAAATTCATGACTATCACTCCTCACGAATTGCTGAATGAAGTTCTGCCATCAGATCTCCACTCGAGTCAACGACTTCAATATGAACCCAATAGTAACTAAGATCATTGATATTAGATTCACTTGTATTAGTCGCTAATTTTAGGAATAATGTAACATCACCAGAACTAGATGCTGAGGCTGAGAAATCAAAACTCTTGCTTTGGTCATTGTACTCATATAATTCTAAAGTTCGTTCTGACTCTTCTTGTGTACTATTCTTCAAATGTATATTCAACAGTTCGTTACTTTGATCAACTGAAGTTGCATCAAACCTTAATACAACTTTCTCATTGTCGATCTTATTGAACGTATTTAATAGCTGTTTATTATCATCGTTAATTAAATAGCTAAGTGTATATTGATTTAATATACCTGTACTTTCCAACTCAAAAGTTAACTCTTCTGAAAGGGAAAGATCTTGTATTGTAGTTTGACTCCCACCACCAATAGGTTGAAATTCAATATCAACACCTGATAATGAATAACTAGGTGTAACACTAAAATCAGGGTTAACATTATCACTATATAATGTTAACTGATCAGTTGAGTTATTTATGGAATCACTCTCATCAGAATATGTAACATTTACAGTAAATCCATCTATCAACTCAACGCGTGTATTGCCACTCGTTGGCACTTGAGATACACGTTTTGCTTCTTCTAAAACCATCTGAGCTATAAATTCAGCACGAACGATCCTTTCGGATCGTTCGCCAATTTCAGTAGATGTTAAAAACTGAGTAAAATATGGGCCAATAACAACTGATAAAATAGCAACGGCAATTAGTAACTCTAATAAAGTAAATCCTTCATTTTTCTTCACCATTAAGACACCTAATTTCTTATTACTGATACGTCTCCTTCTCTTTCCCCTATAGCAAATCTAGGGAAACTATCGTCATCAGTATTTACAATCACCTTTACAGGTTTTGAGGTTTTATTAATTACGTTCAGTCTACCAATTCCAACATCACTATTATCAATCCGTGGTGAGGAAACAACTTTTATGTAAAGTGCATCATCATAATTCGGTACGAAACTAACAAACTCACCCAATCTTGGGAAATTCGCTAAGGATGTAGAGTAATTGAATGAATATTGGCCTTGTGTTTCAATTATAGTCACACTCATTTCTTCATTTTCTTTATCGGAAGAGAGCGAGAAGTCTCTTTGATCAGATTTTGTCAAAAAGAACTTGTTTAGTATAGAAGTTGGTGCACTTAATATTAATTCAAAATCCGCATTTAACAATCTCTCCTCTTCTGCAACCCTATCATAAAGACCCAATTGAGAATTTAAATCAACTAAATCAGGCAACGTTAAGTTACTTGACAGTGAACCAGTAGACGAGTTAGATACAGGACTGTTTGGATCTGCTAAAGAACCCTTAATTATATAATCGAAAGGATCTTTTTCTTCAAATGTTGATTCATACTCCCATACTAATTTCTCTAACACTTCATTGTCATAGTAATAAGGAAATGTTAGATTAAGTGAGCCAACAATTCTGTTTTTGAATCTAGAATCTTTTGAAATAGTTAAACTTTTTACAATAACCATGTTATCAAGATCCTCTAGATCAGTTATTGCTGACTTTAAGTTATTGTACTCACCTTCAAATGAAATTTCTACATCGATTGTACTTACTACAGATTCCCAACTTACATTATTTTCAGAGTTTGATGAATTATTAGTCGACTCCGCTTGTTCAAATCTAGCTTCAACCATCCCTTTTGACAAGTTATCTAGAACAGTGTCCTCATAGCCTGATAATATTTTGTCTAGTGCTTCTTGATCATCTGATTGCGTGCTTTTTTCGGTCTTAACTCCAAAATTATACTCAATAGCATCAACGCTATTATTTTTCAGTATTTCAGATACAGTTCGTAGTAAATCTTCTTGATAAAGTACAGGTGGCAGTGTTCTCTGCATTATGTCTACTTTTAGTTTAAATGCATCAATTAGTTGTCGCTGTTGGTGAATGGGCAGAATATTCTGTTCGATGTTTAACAAGGTAGCTTCATTTCTAATCAGATTACTCTCTTCAAGCTTCAAGGTGTCATAAGCTGGAAGATATAAATAGTATACAGCTCCGACAATGATTAAGATGACAGCTAAACTGATTAGCATAATTTTTTCTCTACTCGTCAATCGCATCATCAACACCTCCAAATGTACAAACTAAGTTGAAATCATAAAAGATGTCAGTACCAGAGTAATTAACATATTCAGTTTTAGATATTGAATCAACTTTAACTTCATTAAAATAGTTTAACATCCTAAGCTTGTGTATAAAATCAGGTATTTCCTCTTCCTTTTCAGTTCTTCCGTAAATCGATATTGAATCTTTAGAATCAAAGTCAACATTTACATACACCATACCCAATGGTAATGATGCTTCAATTGTATCTGTTACACTGATAACAGAATTATTCTCATGTTCGATTTCTTTAACCAAATCAACTTTAAACTCTATTCTTGACTTCAAAGCAGTTAACAAAGTCTGTCTAGTTCTTTCTTCTTCTTTTTCCTGAATCGATTTCTCAACCAATAAATTCTGAGCTTTTAAGTCTTGTAAATCATTGTTTAATTTCACTATTTGATATCCAAATCCTCCCATGAATAATACAACTATAAAACCTATAAGAATTACAATTCTTACACGTCTTTTCTTCTTATAATATAAGTCAGGGAGTAAATTCACTTGTTTCTTTTTGTATTGGTCAGAAAGGTTAACGGTTTGCTTTTTTTCAAACATTAGCAACCGCCTTTCAAAAGACTTCCAAGTACAGGGACCATTAGTTTATAATCTGATGACTTTACTTGATCACTATGTCTATCATTTGTGAGTTCGTGGACTTTTATATTATGGTAGTAACTCAGAAAATCAATAAAACTATTCATATTCGATCCGCCACCAATAACATAAATATCATCTACAGACATACCAAACTGTCTTGTTTTGAAGAATTCCATCATTTTTGCGACCTCATATGCTATAGGTTCATATAAGCGCTCTAGTTTTGGGTCTATTTCAAATTCAACAGAATTCTGTGCACGATCATCCATTTTTTTAAATTGTAATTTATCTCTCAACTTAGATAATTTGTCATGCACACTTTCGAGTTCTTGTTTAGGCACATTTTCATCAGATATATTCAACAAAAATTCCTTAGCGTTAGCCACAGTTAAATTGTTTTGCTCTGAATATCGTTCAAACAAATCGCTCATCCCTACTTCTGAATATATATTTGCGAAGTACTGCATACCATTAAACATTGTCAACTTCATTCCATTTGACCCTAGATCTACAACCATCGTGTTTTTCTTTTCGTCAAGTATGTATTTTTTAAAATAACAATATACAGAGTCAGTATAGTAGTCTACGCGTTTTATATTTAACTTTAACTTGTCAATCAAAATAACTTGCTCATCTACAAGTTCTTTTGGAGCTGCTACAATCATTACCTCTGCTACATCTGGTTCCTTTGTCTCATTAATTTCTTCAAGACTATGATCTTCTTCGACAGACATTTTTAATTGGTTAACCCTAAAATCTACATAAAAAGCTTCAATGTCATATGGTAAAAACTGTTCTGCTTCAAATCTTACAATATCATTCATTTCTTTTATCTTAACTATAGGCATTTCACGAAGTCTTACCATACCGGATTTTCCACCTACGGTCAGATAACAATCAGCCTTTCTTACCTTCATTTCTTTTAAAACACTTTTAAGAAGCGGATGAATTTCATTGATGTTTAAGTCACCATCAGGATTAAAAATTTGATCGGAGTTTTCAATTAATCTATAGTCTTTTATTAATAAGTCATCTTTCTTATCTTGGCCAAATATTACCTTAGTAATTTTAGATCCTATTTCAATCGCGACAAATTTCCCCAATCCCATCAGCCTCCTTTCTAATATCTATCATACACACGAGTCTGAATGGTCTCTTGACGACCATTTACTCCAATCGTTATATTTATTGTAATTATCTGACCATCTTCTAACTCTTCAACTACAAAGCTTACAAGATTATCAAACAATAAATTTTCAACATTACTGTCAGAACTGTACAAGGCACCATTCTTTGCATAATAGAATGTGTTTCCGACTCTAAAAACATGAATTGAGTTCAACGGTACAAACGTTGATAACAGACCAAAACTATTAATTATTTCAACATCTTTAATCACTTCAGTATCTTTAAAACCTGCAATTCGTATTCTTGAGTTCATTTGATCTAAATACAGCTGAACATCAGACAATACCGTTTGGTATGCTGATTCATTATGAAAAAGTCTATAGCCATTGATCAGCGACATATATGCTGGTAATGTCACTACAGACATTAGTGATAAAGTGATTAAGATTTCAATGATTGAAGCTCCGACAATCGACTTCAATATTTTTCTATTTTTCATTCTAAATCACCTTAACAATTCTTAATTAAGCAAATTTAAATACAATAACAAAACATCATTATAATACCAATAACACGCAATTGTTCCAATAACGAGAAACGGACCGAAAGGTATATGATCTTTACGGTCTTTTACTCGTAACAAAATTAGCAACACACTAATAACCCCACCTATAATAAATGAAATCATTAGTGTTAGTACTGTGGGAAATAGCCCTAGCCAAACACCCGTAGCAGCCATATACTTAATATCGCCACCCCCCATAGGGCCGGCTAGGGCAATTAAGAATAATGCCCCTCCACCTATTAAAAAACCATAAATTGCATTCTTCATACTTAGATCCGGTGTAGTAACAACCATTACAAGTCCAACAACTCCAATAATCAAGTTCAAAGAATCAGGAATTATCTCATGTTTGTAATCAATCACAACTACACACAGTAGAATAGATGCAAATACAAGATCATATATAAGTTTAATAGAAAGACCTATCCTTAAATATAACAATCCGAATATCACACCGGTTACTAATTCAATAAAAGGATATTGAAATGATATTTTCGATTTACAGTATCGACATTTACCTCGTGCAATAATAAAACTAAGCACTGGGATATTGTCAAACATAGATAACTCTTGAAGACATATAGGACAATGGGATGCAGGAAATACTATAGACTTGCCAATTGGCAGTCTGTATATTACAACATTCAAAAAACTTCCTATCAACATGCCTAATATCAAAAATATCACTATCATATTAGTACTCCTAATTACTTAACTTTTTCAGCAACACCGACAGTATTGTTTGTTCCGTCTGAAATTTGAATGTCATACATAATTTTGCTGCCTGCTTGCTGTTTAATAGATATTGTGTAAGTATTACCAGTAACTTGTGACTTAGGCATCGCATAATCATCAAAGTATCCATCTTCAATACCTGTAGCAGCACCAACCAAAACATATGATTCTGAATCAGTAGTTAGGTATAGCTGACCAGAAACGATAGCTACTTGTGCATCTCGCATAAGTGTTTGAACTGTTGCAGTATCGGCATTTGCCTTAGCATTCTCCGTCAATCCAGTCATTCTTGGAATTGCAATCCCTGCTAGAATACCTAGTAAAGCAATTACAATTAGTAATTCTACCAGCGTAAAACCTTTTTTGTTGTTTAATCTTTTTGAGAAAAATTGAATCATTTTAACTCCTCCTCGTTAACTTTCTTTGACTTTTATATTTTTAGGTCTAAGCGTTCCCACACCATCCCGACCTATAAATAACTTAAAACGATAAATGACTGTACATTTCAAACATAGGTAATGCAATCGCAAGAACAATTGCACCAACTACAACAGCCATAACCAGCAGGATTGCCGGGTTTAATAGTTGTATCATCGACTGAATCGCCACGTCCACCTCTTGGTCATAGAAGTCTGCTGTTGTTTCCAATAAAGACTCTAGGTTACCTGTATCCTCACCTATTCTGATCATAGAAACCATCATTGGCGGAAACAATTTCAAGCGACTTAATGGTGTTGCAATACCATCACCTTTTTTCATTTGGTCTAGTGCGTCTTCAATCGACTTTGAAACCCTCACATTGCCAATAACCCTACTTACTAATTCCATAGAATCAATAATTGAAATGCCTGAGTTAATCATTGTTGATAAATTTCTAGAAAATCTTGATGTTGCTATTTTTCTGTTAACTGGACCAATAATTGGTACATGCAACTTGAAGTCATCAAATTTGAGTCTTCCTTCAGCTGTATTAATAAATCGTCTCATCGCAAATAGTATTAAGACATTACCACCAAGAACAAGATACCAATAGTTTTTAAAGAAGTCCCCTACTGCAAGCAGTGCCTGTGTTAACAAAGGTAAAGGAACACCAAAATCTAAAAACATTTCAACAAAATTCGGAAGGACCATTACCAATAAAAATACTGAGACTAAGATTGAAACGGTAATTAGTATCATTGGATAAACCATTGCTTGTCGAATCTTCATTGACAGCTTATATTCCTTATCAAAATGATCCGCCATCCGCTGCATAATCAAATCAAGTTGACCAGACAACTCCCCTGACTCCACCATATTAATCAGTAGCGCCGGGAATGCTTTAGGATGTTTTGCCATTGATTTTGACATAGGCACACCTTTTTGAACATCCTCAAACATTTGATCGAGGATCTCTTTGAGTGTATCATTCTCAGATTGTTTCCTAAGAATATCAAGGCACTCTATTAAGGATATACCTGCACGAATAATCGTAGCAAACTGATTACAGAATATACTTAGATCTTTTACTGTAATCTTCTTTTTGGTTCGAGTAAAACGAATTTCACGTCCCAACTGAGCTTCATTAACAATCTGTGTGGGAAACACATTTTGTCTTCTTAGGGTAACCGCTACTTCGTTTCTCGAATCTGCTTCCATATTACCTTTGACGGTTTCGCCTTTTGAATTTTTACCTGTGTATTGAAACATGGGCATGGTTCACACCGCCTTTTATTATAAGAGTCTTGCAAGCATATCTCTATCAACTGCATGTAAAATCGCATCGTTGTAAGAAATGAGCCCCTGTCTATATAGCTCTGTCAAGTATGCGTCCATGGTCACCATGCCGTGTTTTCTTCCCGTTTGTAAAGAAGATAGGATTTGGTGGGTCTTTCCTTCACGTATATGGTTTCGTATGGCTGCATTTGCGAGCATTATTTCGAGGGCGGCTATTCGACCCTTATTGTCTGATTTCTTTATAAGTTGTTGTGATATTACACCTTCTAAGACAGAAGCCAACTGAATTTTAATCTGTTGCTGTTGGTCAGGAGGGAAAACATCAATAATACGGTCAATGGTCTGTACAGCTCCAATTGTATGAAGTGTCGATAAAACCAAGTGGCCTGTTTCCGCAGCTGTAACAGCTGTAGAAATAGTTTCAAGATCACGCATCTCACCAATTAAAATAACGTCTGGATCTTGTCTAAGCGCTGCTCTTAGAGCACCTGCATAGGAGAATGTATCATGTCCAACCTCACGCTGGTTAATAATACTCTTACCATGCCTATGTAAATACTCTATTGGATCTTCTAATGTTATAATGTGACCATTTCTATGTTTATTCATATGGTCAATCATAGCAGCAAGTGTTGTTGACTTACCTGAGCCCGTTGGTCCTGTCACTAATACAAGTCCACGTTTTTTCATAGCTAGTTCTTTTAAAATAGGTGGCAGTCCCAAATCATCCATAGATGGAACGGATAATGGTACTGTTCTCAGTGCCATACTCACGGTACCACGCTGCTTGTAAACATTTACACGGAATCGCCCAAACCCTGTAATTGCATATGAAAAATCGACTTCACCTTTGTCGTCAAATTTGTTTTTTGCATACTCATCCATTAACTGATCAGCAAGCTTAATCGTATCATCCGGCATGAGTCTGTCATGATCCGGTATTTGAATAAGCTGTCCATCTACACGAATAGATGGCGGAATACCTACGGTTAAATGAATATCAGATGCACCTTTTTCGGTTGCTGCACCGAGAATGGTTTTGATATCAAGCATGAAACCCCTCCCAAACGATTAACCTTCTAGAGAATAAGAAATTCTCACAAGCTCTTCCACAGTTGTCTCCCCTTTTAGAACCATCTCACGACAATTCTCCTGTAGGGTTTTCATACCCGTTTTTCTCATATAATTTCTAAGATCTTCAGGATTAACTTGATCCATGATCATATTTCTTGCTGTATAGTCTAACTGCATTATCTCATAAACTGCCATTCTACCTAGGTAACCCGTGTTATGACAAACTGAGCATCCTGTCCCTTTAAATAATTCAAAATCGAAAGCGTTGGAAGCACCAAGGGTTGCTAAGTCGCTGGCATCTGGCATGTAAGGTAACTTACAGTTAGGACAAACTTTCTTAACCAGTGTTTGTGCGATAATTGCTACTATTGATGATGCCAGTAAGTATTTTTCAACTTGCATATCAATTAGTCTATTGATTGTTTGTGAAGCACTGTTTGTATGAAGTGTAGATAAAACAAGGTGACCTGTAATACCAGCTCTAACAGCAATTTCTGCTGTTTCACGGTCTCTAATTTCACCAACCATAATAACGTCTGGATCTTGTCTTAACATGGACTTTAAACCACTGGCAAAGTCAAAACCAGCTTTATGGTTAACCTGAGACTGTATAACACCTTTCATACGATATTCAACTGGATCTTCTACTGTTATTACATTCTTCTTAGAATCATTCAACTCATTAAGTAGAGCATACAGAGTTGTAGATTTACCAGATCCCGTGGGACCAGTAACCAGTATCATTCCATTTTGGCTTTTCGCAAGTTCTTTAAAAATACCTTGGTCTGTTTCGTTTAGACCTAGTTCAGGTACAGTTCTTAAGAAATTGCTTCTATCTAACATACGGATTACAACTTTTTCGCCGTATATTGTTGGTATAGTAGATACACGTAAATCTAAGTCACGCCCTTGAACTTCTAATTCAATACGACCATCTTGTGGAATCCGGCGTTCAGCAATATTCATTTTTGCCATTATTTTAATACGTGTGATAATTGCGCCATGTGTCTGTTTTGCAGGTCGCATGACTTCTTGTAAATCCCCATCAACTCTAAATCTGATTCGTAATGATTCTTCTTGAGGTTCAATATGAATATCACTCGCCCTAGACTGAGCTGCTTGAACAATAATTGTATTTACAAGCCTAACAACAGGTGCTTTATTAATTTCACGTAGTAGATTTTGGTCAATTTCATCTTCTGCAACTTCGAATTCTTTAGTAAACTCTTCTACGGCTTCTTCAGCACTTTGTTTACTAAAGTAAGTGTTAATTGCTGTGACTATATCGTCTTCCGTTGCTATTCTAGGCTCAACTTGATAACCAGTAACAATTTCAAGATCATTAATAACGATAATATTTAAAGGATCTGACATTGCAACATGAAGTGTCATACCTTGTTTTTTAATCGGAATCAAACTGTGTTTTCTAGCAAAGTCCTCAGACACCAATCTTGGAATTTCAGGATCTATATAGTATTTCTCTAAATCAACTTGAGGAATACCGAGTTGAAATTCTAAGGCTTCAACAATTTGCTTTTGCGTTACAAACTCTAGATCTTGTAGAACATCACCTAGTTTTTTCTTTTTCTCACGCTGTAATTCTAATGCAAATCGTAATTGTTCTTCAGTTATTGCACCGACTTTAACGAGTAAATCGCCTAGTCGGAAGGTTTGTCGTTGCTTCATTTAAACCACTCCTGGGTATCTAATTAACTCATATACATTTATTCCCATGTGCTGTAGATGCAATCTCTTTTTTCATCATTACTTACCATTCGACAAATCTTTTTAAAAACCTTTCGAAATAAGTAATTTAAATACTTAGAAACAAATTGCACTATTTTTGTGTAAGTTATACGATTGTCAACAAACCATTCGGTTTTCGCAATAAAAAAACCAGCTAACATTTTGAAAATCGATTAGCCGGTTACGCCACTTCATCCATACAGCGTAAGGCGTCCACTTGATAGCTGTATTTCTTCTGATCTAACTTATGATGTGTGAATGATTCCATTTTCTCTTAGAGCATTCATAACAAATTCTGCGGTTTCAGTTTTACCTGTCCAAATTCTATAGGCCTCAAGAGCTTGATGCACAAGCATACCCAGCCCATTTACCACTTTCATCCCATTTTCAATACCCTGTTTTAAAAACTCGGTATGGTATGGATTATATATTAAATCAACGAGTACTGTAGATTGATCAAATATCGATACATCTACTGGTGTTTTATCTTCGTGAGGGTGCATACCTAACGGCGTGCAATTAACAACTACATCGAATTTTTTTGGATTTGAATTTAAGTCGTTATAAGTTAATGAATACATTTTTGTATTACTTGATAAATTTTCATCGAACACTTTAACATAATCATCCGATTTATTTTTATCACGTGAGCAAACATGTATTTGAGATGATTCTTTAATAATACAAGAAGCTACCACCGCTCTCGCTGCACCGCCTGCGCCCATTATTAGGACTTTTTTCCCTTTAAGGTCAACAGACTCATCTTCAAGCATTTTTGAAAAACCATAACTATCTGTATTATACCCGATAAGTCGATTTTTGTCGAATGAAATTGTATTAACTGCACCAATAATTTTTGCTTCTTTGCTAATTTCAGTCAAAAATGGAATAACAGTTGTTTTGTGAGGAACTGTAACATTACAGCCTACAAATCCAAGTGCAGACAATCCTTTTACAGAATCCTCTATACACCTTGGTTCAACGTCAAATGCTAAGTATGTATAATTCAGACCTAACGACGCACTAATAGCATTATGAATTGCTGGTGAAAACGAATGACTAACCGGATGTCCCAGTAGCCCTAATCCTTTAGTTTTAGCATTTATTAACACAAATTCTCACACCCAGTCTACAACTTATAGTAGTATAGTCCTATTTTAGCATACAATTTCCAATAAATAAATTGAATTTCTAGATTTATTAGCCCAAAGTTTGATATTATAATATCAAGATTTATAAGGGGGGGGGTACAACAAATGGAACACATCCTTGAAGGTCTTGAACAAAATATTATTCTAAGCGATGAAATTGTTTTAAATCTAAAAAACGATATCAGACGCAGTTACCCTTCAGCAGATAGTAAATATCGCGCTAGGTTGTTATCTGAATCCCTACACGAAAGGCTGGATTCACACTTAAATGGCCTACATGAGGACTTACGTTCTGAAGTTCGCATTTCTGTCTTCAAAAACTCAATCCAAGAAAACCATATCAACGTTTCACAAATGGACATTGTTCAAGAAGTGATGCAAGCAGAAATGAAACCTCGTGATTTATACGTGTACATGACTGAATGGTTCAGCAATTACACCGATGCGCAGCTTGAGTTCGAACAAGTTCATTTGATGTTAAGTGAGATCAACCCTGATTTAGCAACCGAAGACATATTCGAACATTTAAATGAGCAAGAAAACACCAGTTTTCCTACTCAATCATCAATATCGGTAAAAATAAGGCTAATCTTCAATAAAATTGGTTCAGAGCTAAAGAAAATCTATAAATTAAAATCCTACAAACTCGCTATTATTCTATTATCATTATTAATGGTTCTGCCAATCATGTTTATTGCTAATTTTTTACTTGAAGAAGACCCTAGCATCCATAAGATAAGTTTTGTTCATGCAAGTTCAATTCTCAACTATCAAACACAATTAGATATAGAACGTTCGAACATTGTCCATGAAATTTTCTACCGAGAGCAACCTGGATATCCTGAGTTTTTGGAGTTTGTAAACCTCAACTATGCTTCTGTTGTAGATTACCTACATTCTAGAAACTCATCCTTTACCAACGAGGACTACCTAGAGATCATATACGCTGTTGGTGAGGAATACGACGTCCACCCTCTCTTACTCTTAGCAATCATAGGGCAAGAACAAGGTTTTGTCCCAAAGGATAGTCCCTACGCAACTCGAATTTTAAACAATCCATTCAATGTATACACCAGTTGGACAAACTACAATACCAACCTACGCGACTCTTGTGAGGTTGCTGCTGGTACTATTCGAGTTATCTTGAGGGAGCGCCCTGTCGGTGAAAATCCTTTCAGATGGCTTAATACAAGATACGCTGAAGATCCAAATTGGTGGAAGGGTGTGCAAGAACTCTTTTATACTCTGCTTGCACATGCTGAGTAAGACTTTGGTGTTATATTTAAGAAAAGTTAATACGCAATTATAAAAAACCGCTGATTTCTCAGCGGTTTAATTATTGTACATTTACGATCTAACATATAATCCGGTAAACAAATTAATGTCTTTTTATGCTTTTTTCTCAGTAATAATCGATTTCACCTTGGCAACCATAATGTCTATTGCAACTTTATTATAGCCACCTTCAGGAATAATTAGATCTGCGAACTTCTTTGTAGGTTCGATAAACTGCTCATGAGCAGGTTTAACTGTTGATAAGTACTGTCCGATCACAGATTCAAGCGTTCTTCCGCGTTCACGGATGTCACGAGTAATACGACGAATGATTCTAATATCAGCGTCTGTATCAACAAATATCTTAATATCCATAATATCTCTAAGACGTTTATCTTCAAATATCATAATACCTTCAATTATGATGATATCACGAGATTCTACACGTACGTTTTCAGTTGAACGTGTATGTTGTGAAAAATCATAAATTGGCTTGTTGATAGCATTACCTTCAGCAAGTGTTTTGATATGATTAATAAGCAGTTCAGTGTCAAAAGCTAGAGGGTGATCGTAGTTTGTTTTTACCCGATCTTCCATAACTAAATGAGTTTGATCTTTGTAATAAGCGTCTTGTTCCAAAATAGAAATATTTGATTCCGGAAGTGATTCAAATATTGCTCTTGCTACAGTACTTTTCCCCGAACCTGTACCTCCGCAGATTCCGATAATAATCGGCTTACTCAAATCGACCATCCTTTCTTTTTCTGAGAATGAAGTATGGTTCAACTGGTGCTTGCATGCGCATTTTTATAATCTGTTGTGCATGTGGTGCATCTTGAATCTCATACCCGCGTTCGTTTTCCATATATTCTATAGCCTGATCAATTTGTACGTAATCAGGTCCCATAATTTCAATGTTATCGCCGACTGACATCTTATTTCTCTGTTCTATCGTTGCCAGTTTTGTTTCTGGATCGTAAGACTGAACTATACCCAGGAAGTCGTACTCACGTGAGTAAGCGCTCGTTCCATAGTGCTGGTCTTCTTCGGTTGGCTTCTCATAGTAGAATCCAGTTGAAAACTCTCTATGACTCGCCTTTTTAATTTCATCAAGCCACTGCGGGTCATACTTAAACCCTTCAGGGTTTTTGTAGTACTCGTCAATCGCCTTCCTATAAACGCGAACAATATTCGCAACATAGTAAAGACTCTTCATACGACCTTCGATTTTTAAACTTGATAATCCAGACTCTATCAACTCTGGTACATGTTCAATCATACAAAGATCTTTGGCATTAAAGAAGTATGTTCCTGTTTCATCTTCAACGACAGGGTAATACTCCCCTTCACGTTTCTTTTCCATAAGAACATATTCCCAACGGCAAGCATGTTTGCATTCCCCACGGTTTGCATCTTTGTTCACCATATAGTTGCTCAGTAGACAACGGCCTGAGTAAGATATACACATTGCACCATGCATAAAAGCTTCAAACTCTAAGTCAGGCACTTTAGTTACTGTGTCCTGAATTTCTGCCATAGACAGTTCACGGGCCATTATTACTCGCGAAACGCCTTGTGACTGCCAGAACTTCGCGCTCATATAATTTGTGTTGTTGGCTTGAGTGCTCAGATGCACTTCGACCTCTGGTATATGTTCTTTTATAAACATAAGTGTACCTGGATCTGACAAGATAATTGCATCAAACTTAATTGATTTAATTTCTTCAATATAATGTTCTAGGGCATCAAGATCTTCGTTATGAGGAATAATGTTCATAACTAAGAATACTTTTTTGCCTCTTTCATGAGCAAACTCTACACCTTCTTTCATTTGCTCATATGTGAAGTTACGGGCAGCTGCTCGTAGACCAAAAATCTGTCCACCAATATAAACCGCATCCGCACCGTAATGGATGGCGAATTTCAATTTTTGAAGATCGCCGGCGGGTGCTAACAGCTCAATTTTATTCATTATCTGACCCTCCGGTATTGAGTATACTAATTGCCAGACCATCTCCTAGAGGGAGAATAGATGTATCCAGGTCTGGATGTTCCATGAGGAACGATAAATAATTACGCATGCGACCATGAATGGTTCTCACACGTCGTCTTACCGATTCTCTAGGTTGAGCAATCATACCCTTAAACAAGACATTATCAGAAACAACAATGCCTCCTGGTTTCAACTGCTTTATACAGTCATCGAGAAATTGTTTATAGTGTCCTTTTCCGGCATCGATAAATATCATGTCGTAAGGTCCACGCATTTCCTTAACCAGTTCAAGAGCATCCCCTTCAAATAGATTGATCTCCACAGAATCAGGTGCAAGCTTTAAATTGTTTTTAGCACGACCAATCATGAGTTCACTGCGTTCAATGGTGTCGATTTTACCCGAGCCCATTGCATCAGCAAACACTAAAGCAGAAAATCCAATAGCTGTCCCTATTTCCAACATACTTTGTACGTTATTCATACGAATCAGCTGTTCGATAAAACGTCCTACTTCAGGCTGAATAATCGGCACGTTATGCTCTTCAGCAAAACGTTCTAGTTCTTCTATTTCATCCCTGTGTTTCGGTAGTAAGCTACGAATATACTCCGTAACGCTATCTGCATTGATAAAGTATTTCATTCATTTTCCTCTTTAATGGAATATTTAATGCCTAAAATAAGTAAATCTAACCTACTTTAAGTAGTGTCTCGGAGTTTTTACTCCCAAACAAAGATATTAATAAATTATCGTCCCTAAGTCAAGACAGGACTGCAAAAGAACTATTTTTTTCTAGATTTAATAGCACGTTCATGTTCTGCTAGTGTTTTAGAGAAAATATGTGAGCCATTGTTGTCACCAGATGCTACGAAAAACATATATTCTGTTTCTTCTGGATAAAGTGCAGCTATAATAGATTTTTCTCCAGGTGATGCAATTGGCGATGGCGGAAGACCTGCGTTGATATAGGTATTAAATGGAGACTTAATAGCAATATCGTCATATGACAGAACTTCTTTTCTCTCACCTAAAATGTATTGAACCGTTGCACATGACTGAAGTTTCCATCCTTTTTGTATTCTGTTGTGGAAGACACCAGAAACCAAAGCGCGTTCAGAATCAAGTTGTGCTTCTCTTTCAATTACAGAAGCAAGTGTGATCACTTCATTTATACTCATTCCAAGTTCATTAGCACGTTCGTAGTACTCATCTTTAAATATCACATCAAACTGTGAAAGCATTTTATTAACAATAGCCTCTTCATTCGAGCCAGCTTTCATTTCATATGTTTCTGGGAACAAAAATCCTTCTAGGTTCGTTGCTTTATCAATATCTTCAAGAAATCTGTATTCAAATGCATTATCTGCTAATAAAGCATTAAATGTTTCTTCTGAGCCTAAACCCTCTGAAACTAATTTTTCTATAATTTGTCTGCGTTCAAATCCTTCTGGAATTGTAAACATGAAAGTTTCAATGTATACATCACCACTAATAAATTTATTGATCATACCTTCTGATGACATAGATTTACTAACAATATATTCACCTGCTTGCATCTTGCCATCTGCTCCAAGCTCTTTTGAAAGAACTTTAAACATTGTAGCATTTCTGATTAGACCTTCTTCTTCAAGCAACTCAGCTATTCTTGTTGTACTCGCACCACTTGGTATAACAAGATGAATTTCACTTGAGTCAGATGGGTCCATAGCCTCATTCATAGATTCTACAACACCTGAGCAACCTGTCATCATTAGTCCTGCTGTAACAACTGCAATCAATAGTGTATTTTTTACCTTCATTCTTGTTCTCCTCACTATGATGATTAATTTACGTATATCCTTGAAAAGGCTCAGGATTAGCTTACGTTAATCCTGAGCCATAAACTCAACAGTTATACCTATTATAACACCAAATGTGTGATTATTTTAGATACAAATCAGAATCAAGTTCCATTAGAACTTCAGAAAAATTACTGAATTCCCATTGCGTCACTAATAATCTTAGTGACATCACCCATCATTTGATTTAGCTTCATTTCCGCTAAGAAATATTGATTAGTGATTGGATCTTGTTGAAGTAAATCAAAAAGACTTTGAGCTTCTTTAAGTTTTTCTTCTTCAACTGACTGGCCCATCATTTGAGCAGTTTGAATTTCCATTTGAAGCTTCTGGAAATTATCAAATTGTGATTTGATGTCTTCTTTAGCAAACATTTGTGCTTGTAACTCTTTAAACTTAGTCAGTTCGTCAGACTCTTTAATAGCTTTAGCTAAACTATGTGCAGCATCATAAACGTTCATAATATTGCCTCCTATACATCCATAATGATCGGAAGGATCATTGGACTTCTCTTTGTATTCTGATATAGATACGTTCTTAGAGTATCTCTAATTTCTGCTTTAATAGTAGACCATTCTCTAATATTTTTAGTTTTGCATTTTTCTAGAGCTTTTTCAATTTCCTTCTTAGCCCCATCCATTAAATCTTCTGATTCACGAACGTATACAAAACCTCTCGAAATAAGGTCAGGTCCTGAAATCACTTCACCGGTTTCATCATTAAATGCAACCACAACGACCATAAGGCCATCTTCAGCTAGGTGTTTTCTATCTCGAAGTACAATGTTTCCAACATCACCAATACCAAGACCATCGATAAGAACATTACCATGTGGTACAGGAGCTGTTTTTTGAGCACTCTTCTTAGTAATTTCTAATACATCACCATTACGTAGAATGAATACATCTTCTTCATTCATGCCCATTTGGATTGCCATGTCTTTATGTTCTTTCAGCATTGTGAATTCACCATGCATCGGCATAAAGTACTTTGGTTGTACTAAGGCATGCATTAACATGAGTTCCTGACGCTTTGCATGACCAGAAACGTGAACATCAGCAAGTGATTCATATATAATCTCAGCGCCACGTTCATTTAGCAAGTTAATAATGTTATATACACTTTTTTCATTACCAGGGATTGGAGAAGATGAAAGTACAATTGTATCTCCAGTCTGGATCTTAACTTGTCTGTGTTCACCATTAGCCATTCTTGCTAGAGCAGACATAGTCTCCCCTTGGCTACCAGTTGTAATTAGACAAATTTCATTTTCAGGATATCTATCAATATCTTTAATATCAATAATTACACCTTCTGGAACTTTTAAATGTCCAGTATCTAGCGCAACTTTTGACACATTTAACATAGATCTGCCACTAAAGGCAACTTTTCTACCATTTAACATACACGCGTTAATAATTTGCTGAACCCTGTGTACATTAGATGCAAAAGATGCAACAAAAATTCGACCTTCGCGGTGTGCAAATATATCCTCGATTGTGCGTCCTACATGGGACTCAGACATCGTATGACCTGGTCTTTGGACATTTGTACTCTCACATAACATAAGTACAACACCCTTAGAACCAAGTTCTGCAAACTTGTTTAAATCAATACGTTGTCCATCGATAGGTGTGTAATCCACCTTAAAGTCACCTGTGTGGATTACGCGTCCAACTGGTGTGTGAAGGCAAAATGACACAGCCCCTGGTATAGAGTGACTTACATGAATAAGTTCAACTTTAATATGGCCTAGTTTAATCTTGTCCCCAGGTTCAACAATATGAAACTCTGTTTCTCCTAGATTACGATGTTCACTACACTTTCTTTCAACTAATCCCATAGTCAGTCTTGTACCGTAAATTGGAATACTCATTTCACGTAGAACATATGGTATAGCACCAATATGGTCCTCATGACCGTGTGTTAAGACAATCCCTCTAACACGTTCACGATTCTTTTTCAAATAAGTGATATCCGGGATGACAACATCAATGCCGAGCATGTCTTCATCCGGGAATGACATACCGCAATCAACAAGTACAATATCGTCACCGTACTCATATGCAGTCATGTTTTTACCAATTTCGTACAAACCGCCTAAGGGAATAACTTTTAACGAGTTCGCTTTCCTTTGACTCATTGTTATTCCTCCTGTTTATCCATCCAAAGCAGTCCTATTCGTTAAGGGCTTTGGATTACTTTTTATTCACGACTAAAAAAGTAGCCTGTAATAGAATTACAAGCCACTTCTACATTCTTTACAAATCCCAAAGAACTTAAGTTTATGATCACAGATCTCAAACTCATGATCTTGTTCAATTCGAGCTTCTAACTCATCAAGTAGATCTTCCACCACTTCAATTACCTTTCCACAACTCGTGCAGATCAGGTGGTGATGATGGTGGTTATCATCGTGTTGGTTTAATTCATAACGAACTAAGCCATCATCCAGATTTAGTTTGGAGATTACGTCCAATTCAGCAAGTAAAATTAATGTTCTATATACTGTAGCCAGCCCAATCTCAGGGTGGTTGTCTTTCTTTACAAGTTCGTAGATTTCTTCTGTGCTTAAATGCTCACCAGGGTTTGTTATTATCACCTCAAGTACTGCACGTCTTTGTGGTGTTAGTTTATACCCTTTGTCTCGTAGCTTGTTTTTTAAAGTGTCCATCGAAAAATCCATTTTCACACCTCACATCTTAAAGATTTGTCTATTCAATAATAGCACTAATGAAAAGAATTTTCAATGCCATTGCTTAAACCACACTATTTTAGTAGTGTTTAGTCTTCTTGAGTCATTAGCTCTTCATATACTTTTGCAACAGCTTCGAATTCTGCATCATCAATTACAACTTCAAACGTTGGTTCTTCTTGTCCATCATCAATCACTCTAAAAAGGATTGCTTCTTCATCATTTCCTTCTTGAACCAGAACAGCATACTCTTTACTGTCTACTTCAAAATCAACTACAACCTCAAAGTTAACTGGATTGCCATCTTCGTCAATTAGTTGAACCATTTTCTTTTCGTCCATTTTTTCACCTCTTCTATCGTATGTGATCTAAATACCCTTGCAATATGTAAACAGCTGCAAGCTGGTCTATCACTTCTTTTCTTTTTTCGCGTCGCATCTCTGATTCTATAAGGGTTCTCTCAGCAGCTTTTGTGGTAAGTCTTTCATCCCACATGATAATTTCTATTTCTTTACCCTTTAATCGTTCAGAATACTTTAGTTTCTTTTCTAACTGTTTAACGTATGCAACCGTTTTTTCACCTTGCGGACCAATTGTTCCGTTCATGTTTTTAGGCATACCCACAACAAGTTTTTCTGATGTTGTATCAACAATTAATTCTACAATTCGAGCAATACTCTGTTTATTTGATTCTCTTTTAATCGTTTCAACCGGTGAAGCTATAAGGCCCGTTGGGTCACTTACCGCTACGCCTATTGTACGATCTCCAACATCAAGACCTAACATTCTCATGATTTATACCACCTTAATACAAAACTCTGGACAAACAGCACTACAATAAGCACACAAAACACACTTACTATGGTCAACTATGGCTTTGCCCTCAACAACATGTATCGCATTTGATTTACATTTTTCTTCACAAGCTTTACATCCTATACACCAGTCATCAATATGCAAACGCCTCGGAGTAACGCGGAGCTGGCTTTTAATTTCTGGTGGAACGACACCTCCAGAAAAGCGCGTCGTATTCGCAACCACTTCACTAACCCTTTGCATTCCAACTGCAATTGAGTCAACAAAGTCTAAGCCTAAAACATAATCAAAACATTCATCAACACTAGCTAACAAGTTCCCTCCACCAAGTGGTTTCATTCCAAACACGCCACCACCTCGGTTTTTAAACACTTTTAGAGCTTCAACCATCTCATCTAACGAACCATCTTGAATGCCTAAACCTGATTTATTTAATATAGGGTGTACAACTTCAATTTCAGGCGTTTGGATCGCTGCTTGAACACCAGCTATGTAATGTGTTGATAAACCAAGTGCTCGGATATCGCCTTTTGCTTTTCTTTCAAGAAAATACTCCATTGCTTCCCAGTGGCCTCTTAATGTATGTACACTTTCTTGTTCGTGTAACATAAATAAATCAAGATAGTCTGTACCAAGTTCCTTACAAGCTTTTTCAAAACTTTGCTCAGCTGTTTCTCTTGACCAGGCATAAGACTTTGAAGCAATAATATACTTTTCTCTAGGAATGACTTTTAACGCCTCATGAATATGGGCGTAGGTTTCATAAAGTTCTGCTGTATCAATAAAATTCACACCTCGGTCGTAGGCTTCAATAATAACCTTGGCCCCTTCCTCGGGTGTGAGATTTGCTTGAAGTGGGCCTACTGTTAGACCGCCAAAACAAAGCCTGGATACCTCCAGGCCTGTGTTCCCAAGAAATCTGGTTTCCAATTTTAATTACTCACTTTCAAGATAAGTCTTTAACAACTCTTCTAGAATTTCATCACGCTCAACGCGACGGATAATTTTGCGGGCATCGTTATGGGTCGTGATATACGTTGGGTCACCGCTCAATAGGTAGCCAATCATCTGGTTAATTGGATGATAACCTTTTTCCTTTAGAGCATTGTAGACATAGTTGAGAACTTCTTTTCTTTCGTCTTCTTTCACCTGATCTACATCAAACTTCATTGTCATGTTTTTATCCATAACTATAACCTCCTTTTAAGATTAGAGTTTAGAAACCTTCACCAAAGATCCTCATGAATGAGACCATTCAAGCGCTTAATTAAAGCAGAACTGATTGAGTTTCTGATAAAGGATGGTGCGTATATCTATATATGCACCATCCACTTTGTCCATTTATATCCGTTTTCTAGAAGGTATAAAACTTTTTTCTAAAGAAAATTTATATTTCTCTAGGATTTCTCTTACTTTTTATATTTTAGTATGCTTCTACAACTTCAATAGCTCTTTTTAGTGCATCTTCAATCTTCGCAGGATCTTTACCGCCCGCTTGAGCCATATTTGGACGGCCACCACCGCCACCACCAGCAACTTTAGCAACTTCACCAACTAGTTTGCCCGCATGTGCGCCAGCTTTTACAGCATCTTCCGTAGCCATTGCTAGGAATAAGACCTTACCACCAAGATCACTTGCAAGAACAACTACTCCTTTGTCCAGTTTGTCTTTAATCTGGTCACCCATTGTTCTCATCGTGTTAGCATCAACACCATTAAGCTTTTCAGTAATAAGTTTGAATCCGTTTACTTCTAATGCTTTATCAATTAATCCAGCTGAGCTTTCGCTTGCAGCTTTAGCCTTCATGCTTTCAATTTCTTTTTGTAGTTTTTTGTTTTCAGCATTAATGTTACCCGCTTTTTCCACAACATCATGAACACTTGCTTTAAGTTCATCAGCAATTGAGTGAAGTTTGATATCTAAAGAATTCATGTATTCGTATACTTTACGGCCAGTAATGACTTCAATACGGCGTACGCCAGCTGCAATACCAGACTCAGATAGTATTTTAAATACACCCACTTCTGAAGTATTGTGCAGGTGTGTACCACCACACAGTTCGATTGAGAACTCACCTACACGTACAACGCGTACTTCCGCTCCATACTTTTCGCCAAATAGAGCTGTAGCTCCCATAGCTTTAGCTTCTTTAATGCCCATAAATGCAGTACTAACTTCGTGTGGCATAAATACTTTTTCATTTACAATTGCTTCAACCTTTGCAAGCTCTTCACTCGTCATTGCTTGGAAGTGAGAGAAGTCAAAACGCATTCTATCAGGTCCAACTAGAGAACCAGCTTGTTCAACATGGTCACCTAGAACCATTTTTAGCGCTTTGTGAACTAAGTGTGTAGCAGTATGGTTTCTAGCGATATCTAGTCTACGTTCATGGTCTACAGATGCCATTACGTTTTCGCCAACTTTTACACTACCAGACTTCACTTCACCTTGGTGAATGAATGTACCATTAGAACCTTTTTTAGTATCTGTAATAATCACAACAGCATCATTTGTAGTCAGTTCACCGTGGTCACCAACCTGACCGCCACCTTCAGCGTAGAAAGGTGTACGATCTAGAATAATACGAACCTTTTCACCAGACTTTGCTTCTTGAACAAGTTCAGGTCCAACTGAAATAGCAGATACTACACCCGCTTCAGATACACGATCATATCCAACAAACTCTGTTGTAACATCATCCGAAAGTCCACTAAATGCATCATCTTCCCAACCTAGATCATCCCCATCAGCTCTTGCTGAACGGGCACGATTACGCTGGTCTTCCATTTCTTTAGTAAACGCTTCTTCATCAACTTGCATTTCTTTTTCTTCTAAAATCTCCTTAGTAAGATCTAGAGGGAAACCATACGTGTCGTATAATTTAAATGCATTTTCGCCTGAAAGTGTTTTTTCACCTTGTTTTTCAAGTTCAACAATATACTCTTTCAGGATAGATAAACCTTGGTCGATCGTTTGCTGGAAGCGTTCTTCTTCGATTAAAAGAATCTTCTTAATGTAGTCATGACGTGCAACAAGATCTGGATAAGCTTCACCAGATAACTCAACAACTACGTCAACTAGGTCTGTAAGGAATGCACCTTCAATACCCAGTAATTTACCATGACGTGCAGCTCTACGAAGTAATCTTCTTAAAACATACCCTCTACCTTCATTGTTCGGCATTACACCATCACAAATTAGGAAAGAACACGCACGAATATGATCTGTAATAATACGCGTAGAAACATCAGTCATTCTTTCAACACCGTAAGGTTTACCAGAAAGTTTCACAACGCTATCAATAATCGCTTTAATTGTATCTACTTCAAAGATTGAGTCTACACCCTGCATAACACATGCAACACGTTCTAGGCCCATACCTGTATCGATGTTTTTCTTAGCAAGGTTCTCGTACTCACCTGATTCAGTTCTGTTAAACTGTGTAAATACATGGTTCCAGATTTCGATGAATCTGTCACATTCACAGCCTGGCTTACAGTCAGGATCGTTACAACCGTACGCTACACCTCTATCAACATAAATTTCAGAACAAGGACCACATGGACCTTGACCAATTTCCCAGAAGTTATCTTCTTTGCCTAGACGGGTGATTTTTTCCTCAGGAATACCAATCACATCTCTCCAAATAGCATAAGCTTCATCATCTTCAAGATACACTGATGGCCAAAGATCTTCTACAGGTAACTCAAGAACTTCCGTTAGGAACTCCCAACCCCATTTGATAGACCCTTCTTTAAAGTAATCACCAAACGAGAAGTTGCCTAACATTTCAAAGAAAGTACCGTGACGTGACGTATAACCAACGTTTTCAATATCACCTGTACGGATACATTTTTGACACGTAGCCATTCTAACTTTTGGTGGCTTTTCTGCGCCTGTAAAGTAATTTTTAAGTGGTGCCATACCCGCATTGATCAACAGAAGACTCTTGTCGTTTTGTGGCACTAACGGATAGCTAGATTCTACATAGTGGTCTTTTGATTCAAAGAAATCAAGAAACTTTTGACGAATTTCATTTAAACCCATCTTTTGCATTGTTTTTCCCTCCATTTTGACCAGTCTTATATCAATAACAATACATATTTTCATACGAGAGTCACAATATGCGTGACATCTTATCATAGGAAAGAACGTATTAACTGACAGAACTGGTTTTAATCATACATACAAAAAACCTCTAAAGTAATTATATAGGGACGAATGCACTCGCGGTACCACCCTATTTATCGTTTCCGATCACTTTAGAGGTTATAGTCTTAACCAAGCATGGTAACGGTAGCAAACCGTCTATTCCTACTCAAATGGAACCTAAAAAGATTACATCCTTCAAAATAGAAGCTCAGGAGCTGCTTCAAACGCACGATTCTCTTTCACCAAACGGAATCTCTCTTTAATCGCATTTTACTTACTCTCCATCAAAGCAATTTTATTTACTTCATTGTCTCAACAATTATACCACAAATGCACTTTTATAAACACCAATTTCTAGAATTAGTCTTCCTAGATGTTTAAATCAATATTTTATAGAAGCGCTTCAAACAATCAATAATTTAATGGACCTCTAACAAGTAGGCTAGATGTTCTATCGCACTAATTAATTGCCGATTCTATAGTCGCACCACCCATTAACATGTTGTCAGTATAGAAAACAACTGCTTGACCTGGTGTTACAGCACGTTGCATATTCTCAAACATAACCTGGACTTGGCCGTCACCAGCCTGTTCAATTGTACATTTTGCAGGTTTAGCGCTGTAACGGATTTTAGCAAATGCCTCCACCTTACCATCTAGCTGTTCAAATGGAATAAAGTTAGCATCAGAGGCAATTAATCCTTGTGAAAACACTTTATCATTTGCTCCCAGAACCACTTCGTTGGTTAGTGAACGAATTTCTACAACATACATGGGTTTACCAAAGGTAATGCCAAGCCCCTTACGCTGTCCTATCGTATAATAAATGATCCCTTTGTGTTTACCTAACACGTTCCCTTCAGTGTCAACAAAGTTACCGGGTCTAATGGGTGCACCCATGTTCTCACGCACATAACGTGCATAGTCGTCGTCTGGAATAAAACAGATTTCTTGACTGTCACTTTTGCCTGCTGCATTCACATCAAATTTCTCAGCAATTGCACGTACATCTGCCTTTGACTCCATATCGCCAAGGGGTGTTAATATATGTTTTAATTGATTTTGCTCTAAACTCCAGAATGTGTATGTCTGATCTTTTTTGTCCTCATTAGACAGGCGAACAACATAACGTTCCAGACTTTCATCGAACTCGACTTTACTATAATGACCTGTTGCTACATAATATGCACCCAAGTCATGCGCCTTACGAATCAAAGCGTCAAACTTCACATGTTTATTACAAGCAATACATGGATTCGGCGTACGGCCATGTTTGTATTCATCGAGGAAGTAATTAATCACTTTTTCTTTAAAAATGCTTTTAAAGTTTACGACATAAAATGGAATCTCCAATTTTTCACATACACGTCGTGCATCTTCAACAGCTGATAGACTACAGCACCCGCCTTCTTTCTCTACGAAATCAGCATCGCCATCGTCCCAAACCTTCATATGAATACCAATTACTTCATATCCAGCTTCTTTGAGTTTGTATGCCGCTACGGTACTATCAACGCCACCACTCATACCTACAACTACTTTTTTCTTATCTAACATTAACTTATTCCTTTCAATGCACCACTACACATAAAAACCATGCAGTTGGTGTGATATAAGAAGATTGAAAGTCTTCCGTCTCTTACCTGTACCATACAGGTTGATACTGCAATGTCTAGAATAACATATCCCAAAGACATTGAAAACCCTGTTACACAAAGCAACAGGGTTTAATTTCAAGATTTTTTTGTGCTTTGATTAGTACTGAATTTCAACATGATCATGATGGTCTTCTTCATGATTCGGGTCGAAACCTTCTAGCTCAGGGTACTCTTTACCCGTCTTTTGAGCGTAATCATATACAGCAGCTTTAATGGCTTCTTCTGCTAGTACTGAACAGTGAACTTTAACCGCCGGTAGACCGCCAAGCTCTGTAACAACTTCCTTGTTAGAAAGGTTTAGCGCTTCTTTAACTGTCTTTCCTTTGATTAGCTCAGTTGCAACGCTTGAACTAGCTACAGCCGAACCACATCCAAATGTCTTAAACTTAACATCTGTAATGACTTCGTCTTCAATTTTTAGATATATTTTCATGATATCGCCGCATTTAACGTTGCCTACTTCGCCTACGCCGTCTGCATCTTCGATAACGCCTACGTTTCTTGGATTAGTGAAATGTTCCATAACCTTTTCAGTATACATGAAATGGCCTCCCTTATTTATCTTGCACCGCTTCGTATAGTGGTGACATTTGTCTTAGTCTGTCTACAATACCTACTAGATTTTCAATTACAAAGTCTACATCTTCTTCTGTTGTGAAATCACCAACTGTAAGTCTTAGAGAACCATGTGCAATTTCATGTGTTAGACCAATCGACATAAGAACATGTGATGGATCTAGAGAACCAGATGTGCAAGCTGAGCCTGAACTCGCTGCAACGCCAACCAGATCAAGACTTAGTAATAGGGATTCTCCTTCAATAAACTCAAAGCAGATGTTCACATTACCAGGATGTCTCTCAGTTGGGTGACCATTATATTTAGCATATGGTATCTTACCCATAATACCTTCACGAAGTCTTTCACGTAGTGCCGTTAGCTTTTCGATGTGTGCATCCATACCTTCCATTGCTAGTTCAGTTGCTTTTGCAAAACCAACAATTCCAGCTACATTTTCTGTACCAGCACGGCGTTTTCTTTCTTGTGCACCACCATCGATAAATGCACCCATACGGATACCACGACGAATGTACATTGCACCAATACCTTTTGGACCATAAATCTTATGGCTTGAAATCGCTAACATATCGATGTTTAGCTCGTCTACATTTATTGGTGTATTACCAAATGCTTGTACAGCATCCGTATGGAAAAGTACACCGTTTTCTTTAGCAATTGCACCAATTTCTTTGATTGTTGCATTGTCCCTATTTCATTGTTAATAAACATGATACTAATTAGGATTGTTGTATCCTTAATAGCGGCTTTTAGTTCATCTAAGTTAATTAGGCCATACTCATCCACGTCTAAGTAAGTTACTTCGTAACCTTCTTTTTCAAGTGTTTCACACGTATGTAAAACAGCGTGATGTTCGATTTTACTCGTTATGATGTGGTTGCCTTTACTTTTCATTGACTTAGCGATACCTTTGATTGCCCAGTTATCAGACTCAGTACCACCAGCAGTGAAGTAGATTTCTTCACGGTTTGCACCAATTGCCTTAGAAATCGTTTCACGACTTTGATTTATAACATTCTTAGCATCTCTACCAAAACTGTGTACACTTGATGCATTGCCAAAGTTCTCTGTGAAGTAAGGCATCATAGCATCTAGTACTTCTTTTTTCATAGGTGTTGTTGCGGAATAATCCATGTAAATTCTTTTACTCATGAATAAGTCCCCTTTCTGTCAGCGGCCTATATATTATAGACACTTAAAGTTTTCATCCGTCTGAATCTTAAGCGCTACCATTTTTTCGTGGTCATCAATCATATCCTTCAAAGAAATAGATGAAACGACTTGATCGATACTTTCCTTCATTTTTTCATAAATTAATCTTGTTACACAGTAATCTGCATTGTCACAAGATGAATCTTGTTCGTCCTTAACGCAGTCAGTTGGTGCCAAAGGGCCTTCAAGTACAACTAGAACGTCCTTTACAGTAATTTCTTCTGGACTTACGTTGAGTAAGTACCCACCTTGAGCGCCTCTAACACTTCGAACAAATCCTGCTTTTCTAAGCGGTGAAATAAGTTGCTCCAAGTAGTTTACTGATACGCCCTGTCTGGCTGCGATCGTCGTCAGAGACACTGGATTTTCACCATAGTGCATAGCTAGATCAAACATGGCTTTTAGTCCGTATCTTCCTTTAGTTGATAATCGCATATCGTAACCTCCGTTAATCCCGACTGTTTCACTAGGAATTCATCAACAGTATAATATAGGCATATGACATTGTCAACACTTAAACAATGTTTTTTGTCATATGTTTAAAACCTTCAAAGTAAGTCACTTCAATTGATAACAGTTCTCACTAGCCTTAGTCAGGCCAACTGTATTATAACAATTATTAATTTATATTGCTATAGGTTTGTCGGATATAAATGGGTCGGAATTAAGATAATTCATTTAAGATTTTTTAAAGACTTTCTATTATTATTCCGATAACTGTTATATAGCGAAAATCTAATAATAATTTCTAATATATATGGGTTAATATGGGTATTCTTATAATAATCCAATCAGAACAGGGGTGGCATAAATGGATCAACAAAAATTACAAGAACTCTATAAACTACACGAACGTGCTAAGAGGATGGAACGACTCGGTAACGATACTGAAGCACTCAACATTTACCTCGAAATACACGCTGGTTATTTTGCAAACACCTCCGACTTATTCGAGCGCCCAGCTGTAATTCTTGAAAAGAAACACCGATTCCAAGAAGCTATTGAAATGTGTGAGAAAGCAATTTCCCTTATTAAAGAAGATAAAATCACTGGTACTGAAGAACAATTTGAAAAACGTATTACAAAAATAAAAGAAAGAATGGCAAAAGAAGCACCTGAACAGACTCAGAAAAATAGTAAAACTTCTTTTAAGTGGAATCCAAAAGATTGGAAACCTGCTGACTGGTTAAAAGCGCTTGGTGTTCTAGTCCTTTTAATAGGAGGACTTTATTTAATCCTCCCAAAACAATCTGCTTTTGATGATGTGTATGTTGATATGTCAGAAATGGAAAGAGAATCTGAGTTAGAAGGTAGTCCTTTTGGAGAAGAAGAACCCTCAACATATGTGATAACAGAAGGTATGATTGAAATAGCTAAAACATCCATAAAAACGCATATAGAAGTATTAGATGCAACCATTGCTCCTCAAGAAAGTTCGATAGGTTTTGGCATTATCACCTCACCTGGTACATCCAAAGACAGAAGTGAAACTTTGGCTGTTGAGTTTATTAAAGCATTAGCTGGTGCAGCAACGTCAGAATATCCTGAGTTAGGTGCACCTACTGCCCTCTCTCTAGGTGAACTCTACACCCATTTTGACATTATTATTTCTGTTGGGGACAGCCCAGACAATATTATAGCTAAAGGTACGAAAAATAAAGGAGCTAACCTAATCACTTGGCGTGACTAATACACAACTATAACTCATAATATTCTGCATTAAAACACCCCCTAGGCTTTTATTTAAACCTAGGGGGTTTATTGGTCAATTACATCTTTGAACATACCACAGTTTCATTTATATACAATGGTTTCTAATTACAGTTCATCTTCAATTTCGGCGTCGATGTCTTCTTCAATTTCCACTTCAACATCAAAATCAATGCCTTCAGGCTCAGGAAGACCTTCTGCTTCTTCCTCTTCGTAGCAACAGCCACCCATCATATCTTTACCTTTTTCTACAAGCTTAAGCGTTTCATCTTTAATGTCGTCAATTGTTTCTCTACCCGGTTTAGGGGCTAGTATCAGACCTGCTACAAGACCCATTGCAGTTCCTATAAATAGGCCTTCCATAAACTTCATTCCATTTGTACGCTTTCTATAACGCTCTAACTCTTCATATTTTCTTTTATGCATATTCAACATATGTACTCCTCCTTTATTTTCTGTATACTTGGTTTTTACCACCAAACACGGGTCTACAAACATGCTTCCATTACTTATATACTTCTGGCTTTCTATGTTTTAAAAGGGGCAGGTTTTGTCTTATTTCGTCACAAGCATCTAATTCAATATCCGTATAGAGTACTGCTTCCCTTTCATCTAATTGTGAAACCACATTACCCCAAGCATCTGCTACTAAAGAGTGACCATAAGCTACATAAACACCATCTTCATCACGAGCTGGTGAACACATAGCAACAAAGGTTTGATTGTCTAAGGCTCTTGCCCTTGCCGTTAACTCCCAGTGCGCCGGACCTGTAGTCATATTAAATGCTGCCGGAACTATAATTAGTTTTGCTCCATCTAATACCATGTTTCTGAAAAACTCCGGAAAACGAATATCATAACATATTGCAATCCCAATTTTTCCAAACTCAGTGTCAACAACAGTACTGGTCGATCCTGGTGTTAAAGTATCAGATTCCACAAAGCGAATCCCACCCGGTATATCTATATCAAACAAATGTGTTTTTCTATGTTTACCAATACAATTACCTTCAGAACTAAACACATATGAAGTATTGTAGACTTCTTCTCCATCTAACTCAGGAATACTCCCACCTACAAGAACAACTTTGTTCTCAGCAGCAAGTTTACTCAAGAAAAGATATGTGCCTTCTCCTTCACGCTCACCAAACGCACGAAAATACTCGTTTGAGTAAGGGCAGTTAAACATCTCCGGTAAGACAACAAGGTCAGCCCCATCATAAGCTGCCTTTTTTACCAGTTGATCAGCTTTTGTTAAGTTTTCATCTTTATCCATTCCCACCGGCATTTGACACAATGCTATTTTCATAAACACCTCATCCGATTTTGCATTTTCTCATACTCTTAACTGGATCTAATGGATATTTTCAAGTATATTCAGTGAAATATTCCAATATAAGTTTATTTTAACACATCTAACGTTAAAGATTCTGAAGGTTTCCTTAAAAATTCTGTCCAAATTGATTGGGGAGCCTATTTTTATCTGGTCTATGGGTAGATATGGAATAATTAATGCACTTTCCTTGAAAGGAGACAAATATGTGCACATTATTTTTTGCATACAAGGCCCACGATAAATACCCATTCATTTTTATGGGAAATCGTGATGAGTTTTATGATAGACCCTCTGTACCTGCACACTTTTGGGATAATGACAATTCCATCCTAGCAGGAATAGATGTAAAAGAAAATGGATCATGGACCGGTATTACTAGAAGTGGTCATTTCGCATTTGTAACCAACTACCGTGATTTTTCGCTTATAAAAGCAGATACCATTTCACGTGGCCATTTGGTGAGGGACTTTTTAGTTTACAAACCCTTCCCACAAAAATATTGTGAAATTGTGTCCCTTAAAGCACATAAGTTTAATCCATTTAACCTAATAGTTGGCGATATGCATGAGCTCTCCTACTACTCAAATGTAGATAGACGTGTTCATTTATTGCCACCTGGCATATATGGTTTGAGTAATAGTTTGCTTGATACACCTTGGCCAAAGGTTGCAACAGGCAAAATGGTTTTAAAGACCATTATTGATAGACATGAAGATATAACACCAGAGTCTCTCTTTAATATTTTGGATGATCAGACCATACCGCCTGATGACCTCTTACCGGACACAGGAATCGGTCTTGATATGGAGCGCCCTCTTTCAAGCACTTTTATTCATATACCTTCCAAAAACTACGGCACTCGTTTCCAAACAGTGATATTAATTGATAAAGAGATGCATGCTGTTTTTATGGAAAGAAGTAGAAGTTTAGAAGGTGACTGGGTTCTTCAGGAACATGAGTTTGATATTGATATCAATTTAGAACTTCCACAAACAGAATAAGACAGTATAAGCAAAGTTATTCTTGTACATTAAAAAAGATGCCCCTATAAAGGGCATCTTTTAATTTCACAACTTATTGTTCAATACTTACGT
>Ga0209379_10000387_pt1 | contig 39375 bp, 25 predicted proteins | sample tdDd001_FD_187124 | JGI IMG/M metagenome (GOLD analysis project Ga0209379, IMG submission 187124) | Marine sediment microbial communities from the Atlantic coast under amendment with organic carbon and nitrate - tdDd00.1 (SPAdes)... | ecosystem: Environmental > Aquatic > Marine > Coastal >... | reverse complement strand
CAGGTAACAGTTTGATATCATTTCTTTGTAACTCTAATCTTTCAATTAATTGGAGTCCAGCAATATTCTCCATAGTTATTAAATCATTATTACTAAGGTTTAATTCTGTTACTGTACTCATACTATCAATAAAATCAAATGTTGATATATTATTGTTTGAGAAATTCATTTTTGATATCGACTTCAGTGATTGAACCATTGAAACATCTGTTATATCGTTTCCAGATAAATTTACTGACTTAGTCAGGTTCAGTGAACTATTAAAGGATACTCGTTTAATTTTATTCTTCGATAAATCCAAATCTACGACCTTGTTAAAAGCATACTTAAGATCAATCGTAGTAATTTCATTTTCTTGTAAATGAACAATCTCTAAATTAGGTAAAGCTAAAATTGAATCAATTCCATTAATCGAGTTCTTATCTAACTTCAACTCTCTCAAATTAATAAATGATTCCAGTCCAATTAAACTATTAATCCCCTTATCAGTCGCTTCAAGGATTTCTACATCTAAGATATCACCTAAATAAACAGGTTCTTCAAACTTATCGATAGCAGTTCGAACGGCGATTTCAAGTTCAGGATCTTCAAATGTAATTATTTCTTTAGAACCCTTACTAATCGTAAGTACAATCAACTGATTTTCACCTACATAGTTGTTTATATAACTTTGAGAAACAACATTACCTTTTTCGATATCTTCATTATAGTCATATATTGATTTAACTATAATATTCAGTTCATCAAAAATGTATGAAGCATCTTGTTCACTAAATCCACGAACATCAGGTACAATCACTAAATCTTCTTGAACTGTAGTTTCCTCATTATTTTTATTGTTTAAATTATTTAATGCTCTTGCATTATTTTCTCGTAACACAACAAAGCCAAAGCTTAAGATAGCAAATACTAATACACCATTTACTAAACGTCTTGTAATTTTTCCTTTTTCAAGACGAACAACTTTATTGCGTCTAAACAACTTTGTTTTAATCATATTCCATAATGATGTATTACCTAACATTCCATTTTGAAGTTCTGCAATTGATTGGTAGCGATTTTCTGCTTTTATTGCAAGACCTTTAAATAAAGTCTTTTCAATTCTATCAGGTAATCTTATGCCCTGAGCAGTCGGTTTTTGTATATCATCTCCTATTGATCTTTCCATAGGTTCTGTAGGTATTTCACCAGTAATCATACGATATATAGTTGCTGAAACAGCATATACATCTGTCCAAGCACCTTGTTTACCTTTTGATCTATACTGCTCCTCAGGTGCATAGCCTTGTTTTAAAATTACTGACATACTTTTCGATTTATTGCTACTAATTTGCTTAGCTGCCCCAAAATCAATAAGCTTGATTTGACCAGATGTCGTGATGTAAATATTATCTGGACTTATATCTCTATGAACCAATCCACTCTTGTGAATTTCTTTTAACGAATCCATAATAGGTCCCATTATACTTAGTGCAGATTCGTAAGGAATTGAGCCCCCAGATTCAATTAGATAGTCTTCAAGGGTGATACCATCAATATATTCCATTACAATGTATGCCGTTTTATTTGACTTAAAAACTTCAAGAGCTGAGACAATACCTATTACGTGATTGTATTTTTCAAGAAGCTTACCTTCTTTAAAAAATCTAGAGAACCCTTCATCAAATCGTTTACCAGCCTCTCCAGTAAATTTAATCAATTCTTTTTCACCGATAGATCTAGTTGCATACTCACCAGGAAAGTACTCTTTAATCGCTACAGTTTGATCTGTATCTAGTGCTTTCGCAATGTACGTGATACCAAAACCACCATGACCTAGTACTTTACCTATTAAATATTTCTCATTTAATATAGTACCTTGCGGTAAATAGTACGTATCATATTTCTCTATGTTTTCATATTCACATAAAGAGCAAATCTTAATATTATCTTCTTTTGTCTCCATGCAACCATAGCAAATACTTTTCATTATTAACCCTCGCTAATCGCTACTCTAATCTTAGTCTTTCCCATATCAATCATATCTTCATCATTTAAAATCGTTGGTGTATTAATTACTAAACCATTAACTGAAGTGCCATTTGTTGATCTTAAATCAGTGATGATTACATCATCATTCTTTAATTCAATTTGGGCATGCTGTCTTGATAATTCATCATCATCTAAACAAAGATTACATACATTTGCTCTACCCATAAGTAGTGCATGATCTAATTCACTTTCAATTTCAGGATAGCTACTATTATTAACAAATAGTTTCACAACAGTTTTTGATGTCATTAATACTGTTGAGTCATCATACGAACCAATGACAGTGCGATCATCATCTGCTATAACAGTATCATTTGAATCATCGATGATCATAGTACCGTAATCTTCTTCATCTAAAAGAACAGTACCTTCTTCATAACCTTCTTGTACTTTGTTTAGCTTAGGAAGTTTCACTTGTTCTTTTTTAGCAGATTTTTTATTATCTTTCTTAGGAATCTTAGGTCCTTTCTTCTCTTCTTTTCTAATTGACTTTAGACTATTAGGTATGTTACTTTGCAAGTCTTGTTGAGGCGTATCATTTTTCTTGTTTTTCATACGTAACACCAAAAGAATCAGTAAAACGACAACTACTACACCCACTATAATATTAATAACTGTATCTGACATGTTTCTCTCCTTGTTTTCATCCTCGTTAGGTTGTTCTTCATCAACAACCTTTTCTACTTCAACATCCTCTTTTTTTGAATCAACTTCATCAAGGGTTTCTATTTCAACTACTATATCGCATTTAAAAGATATACTCTTAGATTCAATTTCATTAGAGTTATCAGAAATATCCTTTATATTGTTAATCCTTAATGAATATTCACCGGGTTCTATTGGTTCTTCAAAACTAACAATTACCTTTACCTCTTCAGAATTTGAGTATTCCAGATTAGAAATCTGACTACTTATGCCAGTAAATATATAATTTCCTTTATTCTCATAACCTTTGATTTTCTCATTAAATAATATTTCAAGCGTTGACGCTTCTGTCTGATTAACCTGTAACACCTTCGGCGAAACGGTATCGATTGCCATTGTATCAAAAGTAATATTCATACTTGCATCAAGTGCTACATTGTCTTTCTTCAATTCTACAAAAACAAGCTTTTGACTTCCATCAGCAACTACTTGATCTAAATTAACACTGACTTTTGTAAGTCTGTCTAAATGAGATTCAATATCTACAGGAATGTCTAAAAGCTTCCAATTTTTTTCCTGATAGTATCTGCCTTTGGTTTCTCTAGAAAATTGCCCTAATACATCTAGATTGGTTTGTTTGGTTCCATTTAATGTCCCATTGTAAATACCAATTGAATATATTGGTATGCTATCAATTCTGATTTCATCAAGAACTTCATTTTGAGTTATACCACCTGGATAATCATCTGCACCATCTGATATAATTACAATCGATTTTTTTCTTGGTATATCATAATTAGTAGTATTGGCATATTTATGAGCCATACTGATTGCCTCATATAATTTTGTGCTTTTATCAGTAAGTTTCATTTCTTGAATCATATTCTTTAATGATTCTTTATCTTTCTCATATTCATTGTGAAGTTTAACATCTTCACCGAATGTAATAACAGCTACATAATCCTCTTCTTTGAGCAAATCAATCCATGTAGTGATCATTTCTTTTACTTCATCAAATTCCCTTGAAGATAGAGACTTTGATATATCAATAGCTAAAATGTAAGCTGTTGGTTCATCTGCATTTTTACTGACCTCACCAATACTTGCTTCTTTACCATCTATGACTACTTTTAAATTATCAGCACTCTCACTAATATCAAAAGTTTGTTCTCCTGCATTATTTTGAACATCAATATATATATCAAAACCTGGAATCTCTACATTTACTTCATTGATTACAAGTTCATTTATATCTTCTGCAAATACACTACTTATTAGAAGTACCAACATACACAACAATGCTATAGTTTTCTTTATGACCATGTGTATTGTCCTCCTTTAAAAAATTGAACAACGAATTCATTATTTAAGACTTTTATCATATCACCTTCAAGAATTCTTCTTTGACTATCCAAAATACTCCTATTAACGAATACCGGTTCATTTCCTGAATTAGATATAAGCAAAGCATTCGATTCCCATTTTAATTCAAAATAACTTAACGCCAAAAGGTTGTTGCCAACGTTATGATTAAAACTACCATTAAAGTCAATCCCAAAACCAGTATGACAGTCATTAAATCGATAGTCTTTATATTTAACACTGCCCTCAATACCTATTAACCATCCTTTAAGATATGCAACAGAAGTTTTATTTGAACCACTCTGTAAATTATCAGATAAGACTGTTCTTTGATCATTAGACATTATTGTTCTACTGTCATTCGATGCAATTGTACTAACTTCATTGGAAGTTTTCTTTATTATCTCAGTTGATACTCTTTCTTTTCTCAAAGTTTCATTTTGAGATTTGTTAAAGCTCTTAACAATATCTAAGTTTACGTCTACACCACAGTGAGGACAAGATGTATATTTCTTTTTATCATACTTGTGGCCATGACCACATTTAATCATTCTTTTCATACTAACCTCTTAATAAATTACAATGACATCTTTTTTTTCTAACTGTTCAATTATCTGCTTTGATAGTTCCATATTGAATGAGTTATTTTCAATATTTAAATATTCCAGAGTCTCTATATCACTCAATTCTGAAATATCCTCAATTTCATTGTCAGGAATCAAAATGATTTTAATCATCTTTAATGTTGATAACTGACCAACTTCTTTAATCTTGTTATTCGTTAGATATAAACTTTCTAAATTTTCAAGCTTACTAAAATCAACTAAACTTGAAATGTTATTATTAATTAAGTTTATAGTATTTACATTTTTCAAGGACTCTAGAGGAAATATATCAGTTATGCTATTATTTGCAAGAGTTAAGCTCTCTAGATTATTTAAAGATTCCAAACCTTTTAATGTTCTAATATTATTATCATATAGATTAAGTATTTCTAGATTCTCGAGACCACTTAACGGTTCTAAGTTTTCAATATCGTTATGACTCAAATCCAATGATTCTAAATTCATTAAGTTCTCTATACCAGCTAAATCAGCTATTTTACTAGAGGATAAATCAAGAGTTTTTATTTCTAATATGTCACCTAGTAAAATATTATCAATTTCTTTGTTAACAATCTTCGAAATAAGAAGTTCTAACTGTTCATCTTTAAATGTTACTTTCTTACTTGATCCTAAACTTACTGTAACTCTGTTGTCCTGCCACCTGTGATAATATTTATCTTTCAGTTCTTGAGAAATTATCAGGCCTTTATCAACATTGTCATTGTACTCATAGGAAACAATTGTATTAATCTTCTTACGATGTAAATTAGATTTCATCATCTCATATTCGTTACTTGTATAGTTAGGTATCTTCTCAAATGAAAATGAGAATGCTAAGTATCCTATTAAAGCAATCGAAAATACATAAAAGGCAATCGATAAACCTCTACGAACACTTTTAGGTAACTTAACTTGTTTTTTTCTTCTAGAACTATTCTGACCTTTTATCTTATTACTGATACCACATGCTTGAAACACATCATCTATTGTTTTATAACGGTCCTTATATTCTATGGCAATCATCTTTGAAAGTACTTTCTTTTCCTTCTTACTTAAGGAAGTACTCATACCATCAAATATTTGATTAACATCATTTTCAGAATTTAATCGTTCTACAGATTCGGGTAAGTTCTTGCCCTCTAACATTCGATAAATAGTTGCACCTAGTGCATAGATATCTGTATATGGTCCCTGTTTACCTTTTTTATTATACTGTTCTAATGGTGCATATCCATGTTTTAGTACAACAGACAACTGTTTATCATTATCGATGTTACTAAATCTAGCTGCTCCAAAATCCAATAATTTTACTTCGCCTTCTAAGGTGATGAATATATTGTCAGGTGAAATATCTCTATGTATTACACCTTTTTTATGGATTTCTTTTAAAGCAACCATTACAGGTTGTAATGCTTCGATGGTATCTGCAAATGTAACAAATTCACCATATTTCTTTAGATGACTTTCAAGTGTTACACCTTCTAAATATTCCATGACGATGTATGCTGTTTCATTTTCATTAAAGTAGTTACTAACTGTTACAACACCATCATTCATGTTGTAATCTGCTAGCAATTTTGCTTCATCAATAAACTTATCTTTAAAACTTTTAAATGTTTTCTTGTTTTTTGCAGATTCTTCTACGATGACTTTATTATCAGAGCGCTTACAAATACTCTTAATATAGAACTCTTTTATAGCAACTTTTACATTTATTCTTGTATCTGTTGCAATATAAGTAATACCAAAGCCACCAATACCTATCGATCTACCAATAATGTATCTGTTTTCTAATAAAAAACCTGGCTGTAATGCAAAATCAACAACTCTTTCATTCTCATCAAATCCGCATTTACTACAGACAAGTTCATCTGCAGGTTTATTTTCCATGCAACCGTAACAAAGCTTTGTGCTCATTATCTATACCCTACCTTAATAGTCTAATAAAAAACGGTAATTCTTTTCCTACTTGATTACTAATATCTTTAAATGATAATCCATTAATCTGTAAATATGACACATTTGTAACGCCATCTACTGAATCACTGACTTGAATAAACTCATCACCATCCCCAGTGATAAAGTAAACAATGTCATCAATTTGAGTAATTTGATCTATCGTCGTGAAATCATCTATAATATTATTTACTTGAGTTGTAGCTTCAAACTTTTCGATCTCTACATCCGTTAAAAAATGAATTTCATACTGTGATATTTCATTCAGTGGTAATAATTTTTCATTAAATGCCACATGCTTATTATTAAAAACTTCTCTTAAATTCTCTGATTGTTTAAAATCATCTAAAACTTGCCATGAATCTGACTTTAACAGCAAGTATTGTTTGATAACTTGTGAATTCTTCGGTGAAGCTATCACATAAGCTTGATTATCAGATATTGTTATGAACCTAACAAATGTTTCATTGATATTCTCATAATTATTAATACATGCTGTAATCGCTACCTGTTCTTCTTTGTTTGCCATACTAGGATATGCTAAAGATTTCAATTGGTAATTTACTGATATCAAAGCATCCTTTTTTGTAGGATAAATCTTATAGTTTTGCATATCTGGATAGATAATATAACCAATCTCTGTGTTATAGCCTAGGTATACTTGGTTACCTTTACAATAAATATCCCATCTACTAAATTGACTAATATCCAATAATCCTTTTCTACTCAGTAGATTTACATTAATTACTTCATGAGTATCAAAAGTATAAAGCGCACTATTTCTGCTTGTATATTCATTAGATTCAGTTGTAAAAATGTATTCATAGACAATATTGAATAGTGTTTCTTTTGAAGGTGCTAAACGCTCCAAAATATTTTCCTCTAACATATCATCCAGTCTTTGTTTATAACTTTTCTTTTTGCTTACAAAGGTATCTGAATCAATTGTTGATGAAAACAAACTTACATCTTCTATGAAGTTATTGTACTCTGATTCACCTTCTTTTTTTATTAAGGTCATAACTTCAAAGTAATCACTGTTCCATAGTAAATTCAATGTCATTTCATTTATTTTTTCATTTGTTAAAGAACTGTTGGAGAAAAAGCTGATAATGTAATCATAAGCTTCCTTGTTATCACCAATATATTCACTTTTTAGAATCTCAGGATCCAATTGTTTACTGTACTCTATAAATACATCTTCTAGATATTCATGATTTAGAGAGAATGTCAGCTTTGCCTCGTCTTCTACAAATGCTATATCATGAAGATCTATAAATTTAGGCACATCTACTACTTTGGGAATAATTTTTTCCACAATAGCACCACTAAGGTAGTTTGGTATTCCAACTCTTGCACTACCTAACTCGAAATCGTCAAATGTAATTTGTACTTCATGATTATCATTTTCTAAACTTACGTTGAAAAACAGAGTTGTATTAATAAACAGATACTTCACATTAACTTGCAACTTCTTATTTATCGTAGAACAAAACACCTCTATCTCTAGATTGTCTGAACCTATAATATTGATTCTGTTATCATCCTTAAGTTCTTGGAAAAAGGAGTTAATGTAATTATTAATCTCATTTTCACTAATAGAGTATTCAAACACATTACCATCAAAGTTCTTTTCTATATCAAAAAAGAGTTGATCATTGAATTGGTTTGTACTTATTACATCATAATCTTTCTTAAGTGCAACCTTAGATGATGATAAATAATATACCGACATGGCAATAAGCACTATTATAAGAACAGAGAAGATTATCCTTTTTCTAAAAATTTTTCTAAATACTTTTTTCATAATCCACCTATTATAATTTTTTATCACTATGAACAATATAAATATTTAATTCATCTTGCTCTTCATTTAAAACCTGTGTCACTCTATCTGGTGTTGGAACATCTGCAACGCTCCTAAAGACTACAACAGTTATATTATCTTTTTCACCTCTGGATTTACAAGTTTCAGTTAATGTATATTGTTGAACCTTAGTTGATTTTAAATCGAAAACTTCACTTGGTAGTAACGCACTGTATAATTCCTCATCTGACAACTCATGTCTGAAACCATCTGAACATAGCATATATGTTGCTGTATCATTATAAATGCCTTCTGAAAAATCAGGTTTAACTGTTGGTGTTACACCAACACACTGACTCAAAACATGTGATTTCGGATGGTTTACTGCTTCATACTTTGAAATTTTACCTTCTTTAACTGCTTGACTAACAAGTGTTTGATCATCAGTTAATTGATACAAGGCATCCGATATTTCATAGGCTCTAGAATCACCAACGTTGACTATATAATACTTCTTTCCTAGAACAAGAACTGCCGTTAAGGTTGAACCAACTTTTACATTGTGCTGCTGACCATAATCACATAACTTTTTATTCTGATCCTCAATTATTGATAACCACTCATTTCGAATAATTTCAAAATTTATACCATTTTTCAGCAATGAATGGAATCGTGTTTCAAACCATTCTGAAAAAGCAAGTATCAGTGAACTACTAGCAACTTCTCCTTCAGCAAAACCACCCATGCCATCACAAACCACAGCTAAAGCCGTTTCGCCAATAAAAGTATTTGTTACTTTTAAGCACGCAGCATCTTGATTGACTTGCTTTTTTATTCCAACATCACTGTGAATGTTCCCAATTATATTCATGTTTGCTCCCTGTGAAAGGAACTATAGCAATACTATAGTTCCAAATTATTATTGAGTGTTTCAAATTTAAAAGCTTCATTTACAAATTTCATTGTGTCATTGTGACTCAATCTGTATTGCTTCTTAGGCTTCGATACTTAATTATTCAAATATGTTTTGTTAGTCAAACCATAATCCATTAAAAAATAATCCATTTTAAGTTTAAAATATCAACATTTTTCTTTCCAAATAGACCATTACCTTTAGCTGATTCTTTAACAATAGGTATTAACACTCATTTTATTGCCATACTTGCTATTGAAGTAAACACTTACCTTATTAAGAATAATTTATCATTATCAATGATTGCTAATCTAATCATCCGAACCTCCTTGGTCGATAACACTTAGGAATGCTTCTTGTAATATTTCATAAGCTTCTTCTGCATCATCAGGATCTTCTACTTCCCAAGATAATACTGATTGTTTCCACAAATCATAAGTTACATCATTATAGGTTTTAGAGTCAAAATCCGCTAAATTACTGTACGATTCTAGCACAGTATTAATTGTAGATATTGTTAAGGAGTCTAACGACTCAAAATCTTTTTCAATTGCATGCGGCATAATAAAGTTTGTATAAAGGTAATATTCACTAGCATTTATTGGGCTTAACAATTCTGAAACAAATACTTCTGATAACAATTTCTTGTTTTCATCTCCATCGATTCTAGAATTTGTTACAATTCCCCATCCATTTTGAATCGTTGACAGTTGCTTATTAGCAAATGTTAACTGCCCTAAAGGAACTGTTGTTATACCACTATATTCACTAATATCTCTACTTAGCTTTCTATGATCAGATGACCCAATTAATAATGTATTCTTTGAACCAGTTTTAAACATGTCAAACATCGTTTTTCTAACAACACCTGGATTCCAGACATCAGTCTCATTATATAAACGCCAATAATCGTATGTCGCTGAGAACAAAGTTTGCATCTCAGGTGTTAAATCGTCGTAGTCAGTTGAAAAATCAGTTGTTAATACACCTTCAGCATTTGTTGTTAAAAATTCAAAATCCCATTGTGGTAATATCAATTGTGCAACTTCTTTTTCGTATATTGGAACAATTGCATTGTTTTGTTCTAATGAGTTAATACTGATGCTTCCCTCAATATTTACACCTTCATTACCAGAGTTTATTTCATTTACATAAGCAATAACAGACTCTAAACCAACTGGGAAGCCATAAAACGTATTGTCTCTAAAGAAATACTTGTATTCAGACTTGTTAACATCTGCTCCAATAGCAGAAGCTATAAAGTCAGAATTGATTTCTCCAATTTTGCCTTGATTGTAAAATTCATCGAATTTATCATATGGAATGATGTAAACATCAGCTACTTCAGAATTATCACTAGGTAATTTCATTACCTTGTTTAAATGATCCACTGATTCATCAACCAATATTTCGATTGTAGAATCAGGATACTCCACTTCTACAATAGCTCTAATTTTCTTATAGTATGGCAGCCATTTAGAATCACATTGAACTACTAACGTAGCTTCAATAGAGTTTGGATGTTCCTCTTCTTCAACAATATCTGCTGCCTTAACTTCTTCAATTTGCTTCTCAAATGTAGAGGCTTCTGAAGTACAAGATATCATTCCAATGACTACAGTCATCAACATTAATAACACTATGATTTTCTTCATTTTTTCTCCCGTTAATATATTAATCTCACCATATAAAATTTTATCCTAATTGTATTCTTAAATGAAACATATTGCATATTTAGCCGTATATCTGTCTATTTAGCCACAATTCGACATAATAACATGTTTTTGTCGATTTTAATCAATCAGCTTATAAGTTATACTGCCATCAGGATTAATCTTAATAGCTCCTTTTATTATGCTATCTTCTACCAACATAATGATTTCATCATGATAATAATTTCCAGAAGATGAGAAAATCATCACAGAGTCATTCTTTGTATAAGTCCTTAATCCAGGCCATGTTCCATTATTCATTTCCCTATAATTATAATCAACACATTCATCGATTGACATGTTGGTTCCAGTAATATCAACTTGATTGATATTTCTAAGTGACTCCGGTAACGCTGCTCTTGTTACAATAGTATCAAATGAATCGTCGTCATATTTAGGAACTTGTTTAACACCAAATGGTAGCTCTCTAAGTACATCGGTTTCTCGTATTGCCATATCAAAAGCATTACTCTGCTTACTTTGATAGACTTGCTCAGACATTGTTTTAATCTCATAAGCCAAGTCTGGAATCTCTTTAGTTTCATTTGACAAATCAACTTCTATATCATCAAACACTTCAATTTCTGTATCTGAGTGAATGAGTATATAAGCTACAAGTACACCATCTTTTCCAAGTCTAATTATATGTTGGTTGTAGTAGTCTCCCGATGATGAATATATACCTCTTCCATTAGAAACGCTAAAAGAATCAAAAGACATTGAACCAGTTACCTTAGCATCTATATTGGATTTACTTCTTGTATCTGTACCAGTAACTCTAACACCATTAATACCTTGCAGATTACTTGGTAACTTACTATAGTTTAGAATAGTATCAAAAGATTTAGTGTTCTCATTATATTCCTGACTCAAATACGATGTAATCGTTCTATTAAGATATCCCATAGAATCAGCTTTTTTCGAAGCGACAGTCAACTTAACTTTACTGCCCTTCTTTACTTGACCAGATAATGGTTCCTGACTTATAACAACACCAGCTTCTACTTCAGTTGTCTCTTGATATGATACTTCAACAGTTATAAAATTCTCATCAGCTAAACTCACGGCTTCATTCTTGGTCATATTTACAAACCTTGGTACATTTACAAACTCACTCCCCTTACTAATTACAACCGTAATTGTATCCCCAGCTTTAAGCTTAGTCCCGGGACTTACATTTTGTGAGATTATTGTATTTTCCGGATATTGCTCTGAATATATCTCATTTTCGATCGTGATACTAATACCTGTACCATTTAGATCTGAACCAATAATGTTATAATTTGATCCTAATAAATTCTTAATTTCAAATGTATTAACAACATGATTATCACTTCCAATTGACTTCGTTGTACTTTCTGAAGGGCTTGATTGATCATTATTTTCAACAACTTCACTTTCTAACGAACTAGATTCCTCGGTTATTTCAGTATCCTCTTCAACCGTTTCCTCTCTTGTCTCTTCAGCAGTTTTTTCAGCCACTTCTGTAGATTCCTCAGTTAACTCTGTAATTGCTTCAGAAGTAGTTTCAACTTCTGAATTTTCTGTTGATTCTACAGAACTCTCAACCTGTTCTGCTCCAGTACCTTGAGATACATTATTGTCATCTCTTTCTGAAAGAGTGCTAATCAGGCCAAATGCTATTGTAACACACGCTATTAAAGCTACTATTACTATTACTATTGTTCTTTTTTTATTCGTTACTTTGCCAGTAGGTATATCATAATCCTGAGATAGCACCGTTTTACTTTGCTCATCTTCTAAAGAAGCTAAAAAAGCACTCATATGCTTGAATCGATTATTTTCTTTTATTTCCAAAGCTTTCATTAAAGCCATTTCTACATGAGTTTCAATTGAAATGCCCAATTCACTTGGCATTTTTATTAAATCGTCTGTTAATCTTTCTATTGCCTCAGGCGGTTTAATGCCTGTGATTAACTTATATAGTGTTGCTGCTGAAGCATAAACATCAGTCCATGGACCTTGCTTACCCTTTGATGAATATTGCTCAATAGGTGCAAAACCATGCTTTAAAATTACTGAAATTGTTTTTTCGCCTTGTCCAACTGTATACCGTGACGCTCCAAAATCCAATAGTTTTACTTGGTTGTCAATAGTAATAAATATATTATCTGGACTAATATCTCTATGTACCAATCCACTGTCATGTACTTTAGATAGTGATTTCAATACTACTTTCATAATCTTTAAAGCATCATCAACGGCTAGTTTTCCACCTTGATCTTTTAAGTATTGATTCAGATCAATACCATTAACATAATACATTACTATATAAATAGTACCATTTGCCTTGAATACATCCTGAACAGAAACAATGCCATTCTCATCATTGAACTTAGCGAGTGTTCTAGCTTCCTCCAAAAAACGATCCATGTAATAAGAAAATTGTTGCTCTGTCTCTTTTGTGTTCGCTTTCACTGTACTTTCATCAGCAGTTCTCATAGCTAATGTATTAGGTAAATACTCTTTTATAGCCATCGGAACTTCTAACATTTCATCCCAAGCAAGATACGTTATACCAAATCCTCCTGAGCCTAAAGTTCTACCTACAATATATCTACCGTTTAATTCCGTTCCTAATTTAAGAGCAATACCATCTTGGTCATACTCATCTTCTGAAAATCCACAAAAAGGACATATACTTTTTATTCCTTTGTTGCTCATACATCCTAAACACAAATATTCTCTTTCCATACGCCCCCATTTAGTGCTTTAACACCTTTCATCATTACATTTACGAATTCAGAATTAAAACATCATATTTTCGACAAAATTATAAGATGCATAACACACCTCGTACTCATGAATCAATAAATTAACAACACAAATTCTATCAATCATTCAATCTGCATTACTTTGGAATCTCCCATGACAGATCAAATATGTTAACGTTATAATATAAACTTATAATTAGATATAGTACTATTATTTTACTAAAAAATTGAGAACTTACTTTTTCATTTAAGCTCTCAATCTCCTTGTTATCTTATCAGCAGAATAATTATATCAAATAAAAACAATAATATCCATCTTTAGAATCTGTTTACATGAAATAATTTGTATAATCATACTATTCTTACTATTTGCATTCACTGTAAACTTCAATATTCATTTCTGATAACAAATTATATTTACTTTTAAATGTTAATCATCTCATAATTCAACATCTTCAAAATACACCTATTTTAACTTTATTCGTCGAAGTACACATCTGTAATTAGATTCACAAAAAACTTGAAATTATTTAACCTAAAAAGTTATCTTACTCATCAGCAGTATTTTCCAGCTTATTTCCAACTCGGATCAACATATAACTGGATTAATTTTAGTAAAATAAAAAGAATCCCTAAGTTAAACTTTGAGATTCCAATATATTTGAAACATCGAGAGAGTCGAAATTCCGACAAACAGAATAAAAATAATCATTCTGTAACTTTCTATATGTTGCTATAATTATTGTGAAAGGTCAGGTTATGTCTTACAATGTCTTGGAATATTCTATATTAATCTAGAAAGTTGAGATAATGTTTGGAAGTTTTACGCTTCAAGTACTTCCTTTATATTTACCATTCACATTAGCGTTGTCAGTATTGCGACATCCCAAATCTCATATAACTGACCACCTTGCATAAAGCTTTGTAATGGAGCTAACATTTAACGGCATAACTCCACATGCGTCATATGTGTTACGGAAATACAGAGTAACCACAGAATTATATGTTTTGATAATATTTCTATTACTACATGCTTGAAAGTTCACTATCTTGCCATAGTCTTAACTCGTCACTGATATTAAGCAACGATTCATCCAAAGGAAAACTAAATCCTTCGCAACCTTTTTGACAATTCCCATGACCGGTACCCTTTTTCCTATCACATCCATATCCTTTGACGATCTTTTCCTTTAAATGATCTGGGAACTTATCGATTATATAAGGATATTTATCAGTGTTCTTTGTTTTAAGTATGATACGATAACCATTATGAAATGATACTGAAAGTCTCCATATTGGCTTCTTTTTATGCAAATAAATAAGATGAATACAGAAAAAGCCCAATTCTACATCACATTTCATTCCTGAATCTAAGTAATGCTGATGTAACATTAGAACAAGATTTTGCAGAGGATGCGACAACGGATTAATAAACTCTTTTAAGATAGATGTAACATCTCTTTCTCCATTACTCAGCATCCTGTAATCACACCGAAGTAAGATATCATCATTCTTACGTGTAGAAAGCTCATTCTGAGCAATCCCTAAAACCTTCCAACCTATTAACATAACAGGATTATCAGGATACGTAATTTTAATTGCCTCAATTTTTGATACATCAGGTTTTTTTTCACTCAAATCAATGCCAGTAAAACAAAGACCACATTCCGCTAGAAATTTCAAACTTTTCAACATTTGCGGAACAGATATTTTTGTAGTTGAATTTTTATTCAGGGATCTTTTTAGACTGAGAGTATCCCAACTGATAACCAACAGTGAATCAACTTGCTCTGATAATATACCATTCTGACCTATGTTAATTAATATACTTCTTATGTTGCTTAAGAATGGAAACTCAACCGTTAAAGTCGTTTCGTCTGAAAACTTTTTTTTACCTTTTATCGGTATATCACATAAACTATTATCTTCTATCAAACAATCGCAAACTCTATATAAATAGTCTCTGAAAGCACTCACACCATTTCTTATGTTAATCTCGTCTGAAATGCTGGTAAACTTAGAATTAATAGTATATGTTTCAGGTATATTCGCTGGCAATATCTGTTTCAAATACCTTGCCATATCACCAATTGTCTTCTGCATATAAGTTTCTCCTTTTCTTTTATACCAAATATATCATCTTCTTTGAAAAGAGTAGTCTCTCCACCGAACCAGTCAACGGCTTCCTTAAACTGGTATTCTTGACTAACATGAAAATGCGTAGTTATTATTAAACTTCATCTTTCAGTTTTATAGGATAATATCTCTGCATTTGCTTATAGCCAAGTCCCTTTTCTATATCTTTAAAGACACTATCTCTACCATCTTCATATAAGTATGGCATATTAAACATAACACTACGATTTTTATCAAGATCAAAGTTTGTGTTTTCAATCCATCTGTGAATTTTATTTTCCACTTTTTGTATGCTCTCATTATCTTCATCTATACTCACTGTCATAGCGTATAAACCGCCTTGAAAATCGTATAGTTCAAAAGGAACTACCTCTTCATTAGTTACATCGTCTTTTACAGCACATATCCATTCAGCTCTATCTTTTTTAATCATCAAAAAATCAAAACAATCAAAAATCACATTTTCATACAAATGACAACGTTGCCATAACTGATACATATAACCACCCTCTTTAAACATATCTTCCCAAGTTTGATCATTTGTTGTGACTGCTTTGAACTTCGGTATCTTGACTACCATGATATCAGGAACTTTTTTGTCTAACTTTTCAGTTATGTCTATTAAACGGTTTATATTGGATGGTTTACCGATATAGTCCTTATTCATTAATTGAGTCTCTATTTCTTTCGCTTTATTATATAACAGTTTTATATCCGAGTTATCTCCGAAATTAACATGTTCGATTTCATGAATAAAATCTAAAACAATTCCTTTCAACTCATGCAGAAGTGAAACCTCATCATCGATTTTTTCTACTTTATTACCAAGTACTTCTAAAACAACATCCGAACTAGAAGAATTGAATACACTTTGAATATCTTTTATACTGATATTCAACTTGCGCAAGATTAATATCTGCTCCAGTCTCCTAATAGCAAGGTCATCATACATTCTATATGCATAGTCATCACTTCGAGTGCTAGATAACAATCCCATATCTTCATAATAACGTAATGTACGAGCTGTTATGTCATACTTGCTTGATACATCTCTAATTTTAATTAAACCATTCATCTCTTCTCTACCTCATTTCATAATTATACTTATATACTTAATATAAAGGCTTCCCTAAAGGAAGAGTCAATAAAATAATGTAAATATAAAGAACTCCTAGATATAATCTTGGAGTTCCAATACTTCTGGCACACCGTTAGGGATTCGAATCCCCGACCATCAGAATCAAATATTGAATTCTCTAACTTTCTATATGATGCTATAATTTCTGCAAACACACGTTTTGCTTATTATAAATTCCCATATCATTATGTATTAACCTAAAACTTTGTTGGGAAATTGTTGGGAATATTTCTAACAAACTTTTCTAACATCTATCCAAAATATCACTCCATCCTCTATGTTATAAACCCCATATTTCATTTGATCTGACTCTTGTATAGCCTTTATTATCGATAATCCCAAACCGTGACCCCTAACATTTCTATTTCTCGACTCATCTACTTTATAAAAACTATCCCATATTTTTTCCAAACTATCTTTTGGAATTGAGTTAGTAGAATTATATACTTCTACTCGAATATTGGAGCCAATATCTATTAAACTAATCGATATTTTTTTGTTATTATCAACATATTTTATAGCATTTTCTAATAAATTACTTAAAACGGTTTCTAGGTTTTTAGGATCAACATATGAAAGAGTTGGTTCTATCTCATTAAATTCTAAATGAATGTTTTGATTCATTACTATATCATTATATCGATTTAATAGATTTCTTATAAAGGCAACAATTTCAATTTCAGCATGGACGGGAGTAATATCGCCAGAGGAAATACGATTTATATCTAACAACTGATTAATTAGGCTATTCATATTCTCGGTTTCATCAACTATTACATCACAATAATATTCCACTTTATTATGGTTTTGGGCAACGTTTAACCTGAGCCCATCTGCATAGCTTTGCATCAATGTCAAAGGGGTTTTCAATTCATGGGATACATTGTTTAATAGTTGCCTTCTATTTTCATCAATCTTTGTTTTTTCTGCAATTTCATTATTTAACTCATTATTGCGTATATTTAAATCCTCAATTGTCATTTTTAATTTTTGGGACAGTATATTGATTTTCTCTGCTAGCTGACCTATTTCATCCTTTGAATCCACGGGACATACTATGTCGAATTTAAGATTGCTTATTTCAGTAGTAGCTTTATTCATGGCTATAAGTGGCCTTGTGAAAGTTATTGATAATATATAGGCAAATACTATACCAATAATAAATACTAATATACCTACTATTGGCACAAATCTGTTTGATGCAACAACACTAATCTCTGATGGTATTAATCGAACTCTAAGAATTACATGATCACCATTATCAAGATTTCCAATTATATTTAAGGTTTCAGTATCAATTAAATAGTCATGAGCCCAAAAAAAGGACACACTAGTGTTAATTCTCTCTTCATCATAGATTTCTAAAAAAGAAGGTGTATCATCAAGGTATGATGGTAATATATCCAACATTTTTAATTTGTCACTGTCAATTAGATATTCTTTTGACTGATACAGTAGTTCTCCTTCTGAACTATGAATAAATACATCCATATACAATCCCCTAGTACGTTTATCCAATTCCTTTTTTATAGTACTATAATCTGATCGCTCTAACTCATTGATATATTCATACTCATTAAATAACTTAGTTTTAGCAACATTCTTATACAAAACCTCAAAGAGCAGTGCGTACGATGTCATAATAAGAACTATCATTAAAACAACTATTATACCTACTTGCAAAAAAAGCCTGTTCTTAATAGATTTCACTTTATACCTCACTTACTTCAAAGATGTATCCACTTTTAGGCACCGTTTTAATATAGCCATTTGCTGACTGAAGTTTTGTCCTTAATCTGTTGATAGCAGTATCAACAGTCCTATCAGTACCAAAATAATCATAGCTCCAAATGTTATTTAGCAGTTGTTCTCTTGATAAAACTACGTTTTCATGTTTTATCATATACAATAACATCTTTAATTCTGTACTACTTAATTTTACTACTTCCCCACCAACTTTAACTTCTTGCTTTTTTAAATTGATTTCTAAAATACCACGCTTAATCACTTCTTTTTCTGGATTACCGTATACACGATTATAAAGCGCATTAACTCTTGCAACTAATATACTCGCTTTGAAGGGTTTTGTTATGTATTCATCAACACCTTTTTCAAAGCCAGCGAGCTCATCATTTTCAGTGGATTTTGCAGTTAACATGATAATTGGTACAGAGCTACTTTTTCTAATTATGTTACAAACCTCGTACCCATTAAGAAATGGCATCATAACATCAAGTATAATTAACTCAATGGATGGATCATACTCAAATATCTCAAGAGCCTCCCTACCATTTTCAGCTTCTAAAACTTCATATCCTTCCAATACTAAAAAGTCCGATACTACGGATCTAATTCTGCTATCATCATCAGCTATTAGAACTTTCTTAAGCATACTTCACCTCGCAATACTATTTACTCTGTAAACTATAACTAAAGTATAGCATAATTCTTTTCCTAAGAACTGAAATATTTTTGTGACAACTTTTTGCTAAACTCATTTTATAACCTCAAAGGTTAAATCAAATTTGACAATAATGTTGACAGAAAGAGTAGAGAGGGAGTCGAAAATGAAAAAAACATTGAGCAATCTAAAATTATGGATTATTGTGTCAATTGTGTTATTGGGATTAACGTTGTTCATATCTTATGACGCATACATTGCACCAAAAATTCCTGGTAAGGTTCCACATATAGAATTATCAGAAGCTGAAAACAGACAGCAATTATATAATAGACATGATGACTTTGAGTTGTTGGATATTAATAATGACAATCATCTATCAGTAGATGAATATTATGGTTTGGATAAGATGTTTGATGATATGGATGTCGATGGTGATGGCTTGTTATCATGGGAAGAAGCACAATACATGATGACGTTTGTTGAAATTGAAGCAGGGGCATTTACGTTTGGAACAGACGATGGATTTAAAGCATTCTTCGAGGAGCCTGGAGATCAAGGTCCAGGTGTCGAAGTTTATTTGGATACATTCTTGATGGCTAAGACTGAATTAACAACTGCGCAATATGTGATGTATTTGAACTCTGCATTAGAAGATGAGCAAATCGAAGTTGTTATGGGAGACATGATGATTGCAGACAAGCGATTTAACCGCGAAGTTCCTACATGGGAAATTCATGGTGCCTCAGGTACTAGGTATGAAGGAATGGTATTTACTAAACTGGTTCAAATGGGTGCATTATCTCATAATACAAATGAAGTGAGTGGAAAACTGATTCCAGAGAGTCCATATAATCAAGCATGGATTTATTATCACGAACCAACAAACAGTTTTCACGTTGATCTAGGCATGGAAGAATTACCAGCTGCATATATGCATTGGTGGGGAGCGATGGCTTTTGCAGATTACTATGATTTATCAGTTCCTACTGAAGCAGAATGGGAAAAAGCTGCTAAAGGCGGATTAGATTATGATTATGCGACAGTTGACGGTTCTGACGCAGGTAGTGTTATGAACTATGGTTGTTACAATGCAATGAATTCACTGTTCTATGATGGCGTTGATACTCCTGAGGAGTATGTAGGATTTAGGCTGCCAGTTGGTTCTTATGAACCGAATCCATATGGTATTTATGATATGTCCGGTAATGTTTGGGAATGGACAATGGATTGGTATAGAAAAGATATTCATCAGGAAATTATAGACCAGGGAATTACTAAAAATCCACTAAGTCTTGTTGGTGATATCGGCATGGAACCACCACAATATTTTATGGGTGATCTTGTAAAAGGTGGACCAGCAGTTCCATTATCACACGACTCAATCGTAACAAGAGGCGGAAGCTATAATTATTCAGGTACAGTAGCAAGAACCGAATGGAGAATGCCAACATATCAATTTATTGGAAATGATCACTTTGGTGGGCGTATGGTAATTAGACCTGAAACAACAGAGTTTAACGGTAAGTAGAACAAGAATTTGATGGGAATTGATTATGAAAAGAAGAGTTGCAAGTATTATAATTATTGTACTAGTAATTGCCCTTGTGTCATTCCTTCCTAACTGTATACCTGGTATTGGTATATATACACTGGATAGACCTGCGGATTTCATGTCAGGAATATGGCATGGCTGGATAGCTCCAATTTCGCTTGTTATAAGTATTTTCAACAGTAATGTGACCATTTATGAAGTAGTTAATTCAGGTTGGTGGTATGATTTCGGATTCTACACCGCTGTAATAGGAGGATTCGGAGGATTAATGTTGTTTCGTAGACCCAAAGCAATTGTCGTTGAGGACTAGTTGACTGTTTGAGATGTTCCAAAAGATATCTTTTATGACTTGAAAAACATGTAAACAGAAAGTTATTGAGTATATGAGAATACTGTAAATCAAAAAACTTCCGACAGAGTAGACTTATGTCGGAAGTTTTTTTTATCATAATTAATTCTAATCTCTGTAACTATTCTATTTCCTAACAACCTACAGCAACAGTCTTAACATGTTTATAGCCATATCAAAGATATTAGTATTTTCTTTATTTCATTCATAAATCAGAACCAATCACGTATAGATAATCTGTACTCCTCTTAAATTCATTAAGTAGTATTATATTTCTAGTACCATTTTATATTATTGTATTTTCTTACTCTAATCATTAATACTAAGTCTTACGTATCATTTCATGGCAATTCTTATATTTCTATATCTGCCTATAAAATAGTTAGGAAATAAGATGGAAAACTTATGAACTAAAAAGAATCCCTAAGTAAGCTTAGGAGTTCCAATGTATTGGCACACCGTAAGCGATTCGACCCCCCCGACATAACTTGATTCGTATAAGAACTTTAATTCGCTAATCTCAACACTCTACATGTGAGGTAACTCTGTCGCAAATACTTACTGTTTGACTAGCACCGGACAGAATTTCTGGCTTTTGGTTATTATATTACCGCGAGTATTGTTCTCGCCCAATATTGCCATGAAACTGCCGCCTCTCTTATACAACGCACTGATAAGCTGATTTACTGTGCAGAAACATTGGCAAAAGCATCACATCAGCTCCAAATGAATGCTAACATGTTTTACAGATTCTTTATATGGAATTCACCTTCAAGTAGAAGACCAATATTAAAAAAGCCTCTTCACGCTGTTAACTAATGTGAGAAGGCTTATTTCAATCGTGATGAGTTGTTTTTCGGGAGTGTGATGATGAACTCCGTACCAACACCTACGTCACTAATGCATTTAATATGACCGTTTAGAATATGGTTAACCGTATTATAGACGATATATAGCCCTAAACCGCTACGATCCCCACTGAGTTTTGTGGTAAAAAACGGATCAAATATTTTGGGGAGTAACTCCTTTTCTATACCTCTACCCGAATCCATAAACCGAATTTCAATATTGTCAGCATCGGACTTGACAGCAATCTTAATAAAACCACTATAATCCACATCATAGGCATGTACGATTGCATTGTCTATGAGATTCTCTATTGATTGAGACAATGCTTCTTTATTGCTGACGATTTCCAATGCATCATCGCATGATACTTCAAAATGGATATCATCCAAATTAATTAACATTCTTTTCCTAATAATCGCTTCTTCTATGCATCGACTTACATGGAAAAGCTGTTTCTGTTCATAATCTTTCAAGTCCGAGAGTTTTTTGAAGCCTTTTATGAGATTGGAAACCTTAGATACACTCATGTTAATATTGGACGATGATTTGATACAGAGATCGATAAAATCCTGTAGCTCTCGTTGTGTCATGGTTTTACTCAGCAAATGTTCTTGTACCAATTGAGCCTTTTCCTGAAGATATGATACTACAAGGATACTATTCCCAATCGGTGTGTTAATTTCATGCGCGACACCTGTCACTAAACTTCCAAGAGAGGCAATCTTTTTTGACATTACCAGTTCCTCTTGGGTGCTTGCCAGTCTGTCCAAAGTCTTTAAGTATTGTGTATTTGTTGCCTTCAATTGTGCAGTACTAATCACAATAGCACCGAGGATGACAATGCTAAACACAAGAATCGAAATAGTTACACGCCTGATTGGCTTGATATCATTCTGGAATGCTTCCGTCGGGGCCGATGCATAGAGATACCAGTTCTTCTCAGGTACGATCCGGTAGACAATCAACTGCTCTCCAAAATCACTGTCAGCAAACAAAAAACCAGATTTCTGTGTTTGGATTGTTTCAAAGGTAGCAACGTCAAGTGTCAGAGTTTCCTTATCGAAAATGAAATCCTCTAGTTCCGCTGCGATGACAACACCATGACGATCAATGATACCATACGTTTTAGCATCATCCTTGGTTCGAACTATTTTTTTTACCAAGTCATCAAATTTTAATAGTGTTCCTGCAATCCCAATCACTTCATTACTCTTGTCGAAAACCGGGTTCCCGACAATCAGAACAGATTGATCTGTTACTGGAGAAACGATGACATCTTGGATTGACCTTGCTCCCCGTTGTGCAGATAAATAGAAATCCATCTCGAAATAATCCAATTCCTGATATGCACCATGAGAAGCGTCTACGACGAACTGCCCCTTTGCATCAATATAGATAATGGTCTCATAAATATCGCTGTCATAGATGATGGTATCCAGATACTCTATAAGCAACTCTCTCCGATTTGCAATAATTTCCATGTCGTCAATATTCTGATTAGAAAATTTAATCAGCTCCAATGCTAAAGGATTATGTGTCAAAATGAAACTTTCACGAATCGCGGAATCGAAATAGCTTCTAAGTAACTCTAACTTCGACTCAATACTACTCTGCATACCAGTAATGACTTTCTCTTCAATGGATTCTTCTAATTGTGACAAAGTAAAGATACTGATGAAAATAAGCACAGCAATAACAATAATTAAAGGAACTGCCGAAATCTGTAGAACTCGCTTAACATCTTTCATTGCATCCCCCTTTCTCATCTTAATCAATCTTAATTTTACCTTCAATCAAATCTATCCGAATTTCCTCAATACGCTTTCTTATGGCATCAGGGACAAGGACTTCCATCGTATCATCACCGAAGGTTAAATTCACGCCATTCTCCTTTAGGCCAAACGTGTAGTGTACGCCACCTACGATTTCCCCATTTTGTATTTTTATCAACGTATCATAGATTGAATTACCGACATTTTTGACCATACTCGCCAAAATGACATCAGGATTAATATACCTTTGGTCTGAATCTACCCCAATGGCAAAACGACCATTTTCCTCGGCAGCTTCAAATACACCGAGACCCGCGCCGCCAGCGACTGCAAAAACAATGTCAGCCCCCTGTTGATATAGTTCCGTAGCTTTTTCTCTGCAGTTCTCAGTACTTATGAAATCTCCAGAAAAAACGGTTATGACTTCAAGACTAGTATCAATATATCTCGCACCTGCTTCATAACCTTTTTGAAAGTTACGTATAACAGGGATATCCCTTCCACCGACCATGCCGATGATTGCCGATTCATTAATACCATCTATTTGGGTTTCTTTGGTCATTAAAGCACCAAAAGCTCCTGCAAGAAATGCCCCTTCATCTTGACCATAGGTCAACGATACGATGTTATTGTACCCCTCCAACACATCGTCGACGTATAAGTAGACTTTATCCTCATATGCCTGAGACATCTCCTTCACCAGGTCATAAAATTCATAACCTAGAGCAATAACAACATCACTTTCTTCAGAGGCTGTTATTAATTGCTCACTGTACAATGTCCGATCATGGTTAGACTCATACATCTTATAAACAATGTCCAATTCTTCCTCAGCGCGCAACATTCCAGCATGAGCAGAATCGAAGAACGACTTGTCCCCTAGTTGGTCAGGTATAATCAAAGATACTACGAGTTTTACATCATTTTTGATATTCGATGACTCAGAGCGATCTGAGAAGCAGCCTGTTAGTGATAGGATTAAGGCTAAAAACATAATCCATAATATCATTTTTTTCACAATAACACCTCCATATTTGACAAGTACAACTCCTATATCAACTTTATACCGTCATTCCCCCATGTTTAATCATATGGGCACAGTTTTACAGTCATCGAAAAAACCGAACTAATATCTTTTTGCATCAATATATGTACTCCAGTACAAAATAAATGTCATTCTAATGCTGACGCCATATAATATCATTCACAATAATATTTTGACTATAAACTTAGTTTATTTATCTAGCTCAAGTTATACGAGAGTCATTTATTGTATGTTTGGTATAAATAAGCAAAATCCATTTTAAAAAAGAACTCCTAAGTTTTACTTAGGGGTTCTTTTACTTATGGCACACCGTAAGGGATTCGAACCCCCGACCATCAGAATCAGTCATTCTATTCTATAATGTTCTATAGTTTCTGTAATAGTTGAAAAAACTATGTTTTCAGCCTATAACTTCTATATGAACCGATATCAATCTATAACTTTGTTGGGAAAATGTTGGGAAGTATTCATACTCTTACTCAATATAAATCCCTTCCTATCCTTCAGCAATTTCGAAAACGGAATCTTATAGAAATAATATTATGTGATCAATGTATTATTCCCATACTCTCTTATCTGCATTCCATTTTGAGGATAGGTATTCTTCTTTAAGCAACTTATCTATAATTGGTCCAACAAACTTTTCTAGAATCATGAGGCATTCAGATAGTTCTATAGATAAGTTCATTTTATTTATGAAGTGGTTCCACCTTGTCAAAATGATTTTATTATCTCCAAGATTTTTAACACGTTCCATTGTATCAGCTTCTATTACAGTCCCTCGATTATCTAAAGTCTCTTTTATAGCCTTTGATAATACTTCACCATCAAATAGAAAGTTTCCAGTTATATACCAAATATCATAAAAATCCTTCATTCTACTTGTTAACTCAAATCTCTGTATAATTACATCAAACTTCTCTGCGATTGTCGTTTCCAATGAATATGTTAGCACTTCTACATCTTCAAACTCATTGAGTTGAGCTTGCATAACACGTATTTCAGAATCCGGTATAATAACGTCTCCAATCCCAATATCCATGTTCAATGGAGTCTTAGTATTACCTATTTTTCCAATAAGTTTAACAGATACACCTGGATATTTCTTCTCAACTGTTATCTCTTCGACCCCATTAAACTCAAACTCAATGAAATCATAGTCTGTCTCAATACTAATAATGTCTTCTATACTTTTTACGATTGCATCTATGTTGTTAGATTTGTTTCTCAATAAGAAATCCATATCAACAGTCATACGACTCTCAAACGCAGACAAAATGTAAATGAATAATCCTCCCTTTAGAACAAAGTTCTTCTGATACTCAGACTTTGACAGTCGTCTCAAGAACTCTTCCTGACAAAGTATCAATAGTAACTGATTATAAGGTACACCTGTAGTTTTAGTTTTATTCTTTAATCTATCTAATACTGATCTGCTTATATTTTTCATAGCCATATTCCTATCTTATCATATACTTTCTTCTCAACTTTTCTTATTTTAGCGTACTCCATAAGTTTCGATATGTTTTTCTTGGGATCTTTTATATAATTTGTAATTGCCTTATTAAGTAGTTCGATGTCCATTTTATTCTCATAAAATAGGCAGTCACAAATCAAACGGTCTCTCGAATAAATCAAGATCTCTGTATCATCAATCGTTGTTTTTTCAACACCAAGCTCTAGTAAAAATGGTTCAACAAAGTATGCTATCACAAAAGGATAATCAAATTTCACCTTTGATTTTGATATATCTTTATTAATGGCAATATGTATTGCAGACGGTATGCGATCACTGTAACCATAATGGAATAATGCACTGTCAAAACACAATACTGCACCTTGTACCACTTTACTTACAATACCAATATCACTTATCTCCTGTTTTTCCAACTTGTAATATCCTTTTGATATCCGCTCCAATGTATTTGATGCTAGCAGTTTTTTAAGTTCATATTTTGTTATGCCATTATCGTATAGCTCTGCGGTTTTCATCACACCATCATGATACTTAAACATATCTTCTATTAGTTTAATATTCATTACACCCTCACTTTCCCATAATGCCGCTTTGATACTGTACGAGCGGCATTATAGGTAAATCATATCATAAAAATCCAAATTCCCCAAGATGCCGCTCCACTATCACACAAGCGGCAATACGGATAATTCTAATAACGAGGATCAGCAATAAAACCACAACTCCATTATTTGTATTCGAATGGACCACTGTAGTCGAGGGTCCATTCTATCAAATCCATTGCAAATGGACAAACGTAGAAGCTCTCAAATGCATATATCATATTCTTTCCCAACATATTCCCAACTCAGAAAACTAATAAACAGCATAGAAGTAATCAAAAACAACAAGAACTCCTAGATACAATCTAGGAGTTCCAATACTTTTGGCACACCGTAAGGGATTCGAACCCCCGACCATCAGAATCAGTAATTCCGTTCTATAATGTTCTATAATTTCTGTACGGTCTGAAAAAACACGACTTTCAGTCTATAACTTCTGCATCATCCGATATCAATCTATAACTTTGTTGGGAAAATGTTGGGAAGTTCATAAGATCTTACTCAATATAAAGACGTCCCTTTCCTCCGACTATTTCTTCTGCTGAATCAGATAGCACACGTATTATATGATCATTTTCCTTCGAATATCCTAGTGGATCAATTCCTCCGTACCATAATATCTTATTATCAATAGAAACAAATTTATGACAAACGTCTGAATAGATAACAACAACACCTACAGCATGGAGTTCATCTAATAATATACTCCTCTTATCCCTTTTCGTTACTAGAATAATCTTTATACCATTACTAAACTTATCTGCTATAAGTGATTTGATTGAACTTAACTTTTTATTATCAAATTGGTAGCTTCCAATAATGATACGTTCTGATGATTGGTTAATATCATTCAATAATAGTTTAAAGTAATCTTCTATACTGTAAATACCTTCTTGATCAGTTGATTCATCACTGGAAAGTAATGAATATCCAATCGACTTATAAGCACTTAATCTTTTATGATACATTCTTTCTAATCTCAGAACATGTATATCAATATAGTCATATATTCTAACATCATGCTTACCATCGAATTCTCTATGAAGTCTACCAGCATATTGAGCGACGATTCCTTTCCAAGAAATTGGCATAGTAAGAAATAGAGTATCTAGTTTAGCCTCATCAAAGCCTTCACCAATTAATTTTCCTGTAGCCAGTAACACAAATGGTTCTTCTTCAATATTCCTCAATGTTTCAAGAGCTTTCTTTCTATCACTGTTCCTCATAGTGCCAACCAAAACGATTACTGTTAGATGACATTCTTCCAAGAGTTCTTTCAGTAACATCAGGTGTGAAGTTCTTTCACTAAGTACAATCGGTTTCCGACCTTCTCCAACTGCTTCTTCAATGTCCTTCACAATTAACTTGTTCCGCGTTTTATTTTCACATACATTCTTATATAACTCACTTATATGTAGGTCCTTTTCATTCACATCTAGTGGTAATCTTAGATTAGTGAATCTTGGAATAAGATAGTGTTCAAAAGTTCTTTGTTGAGCCATTTCTTTTGCATCAACTCTATAACGAATCGGACCACACTGCATGAAAATAATTGGATGATGACCATCCTTTCGAATTGGGGTAGCAGTTAAGCCGTAAACATATTTTGCCTTAGACTCAAATAACACATTGGAAAAACTTATTGATGGTACATGATGACATTCATCAACTAGAATCATACCATAATCATTAATTAGCTCTTTGATATTCTTATCTTTATCCATCATTGATTGCATCAAGGCTATATCAACACGACCCGTTAATCGGTTCTTACCTGCACCTAATTGTCCAATCATAATAGGTTTTCTTTTTCTACCTGTTTTTGTCTTTTGATTTTCAATCATTTCCATTTCTAAGAAGGACTCTAATCTTTCTATCCACTGCAAGGCAAGTTCTTTAGTGTGAACAAGGATTAAAGTTGGAACTTTCTTTTCAGCAATTAAACTTGCACCAATGACAGTCTTTCCAAAACCAGTTGTAGCTGACAAAACGCCATTATCATGCTGTGATAATAGGTCCAATGCAATCTGTTGTTGCAAACGTAATTTACCTTTAAATTCAACATCAAACTCGCTGCTGGTTATTCTTTCATCAATTAATTTATAGTCTATTTTATACTCTTTAAGCAATGCTTTCAGGTCTTCAATCAAACCTCTCGGTATTGTTATTGTTTGCTTTGTTTCTTGATAGCTTTCCACAACACGACTTATGTTATAAGTCGACATACGCATTGCCTGCATCGAGAAAAATTCGGGATTATTATAAGAAGCAAGTTTCCTAATCTTATATAATGCTTTAGAGGTCATTTGATCTTTGAATAAGGTAACACCTCTATCAAAAATTATCTTTAATGGTTGCGTAAAATCAGAATCACCAATATTCCAGTGATGTACTTTTTCTTCTCTGTAATCACTATTACAACTCTCAAATTCTTTGAATTGCAGATTCATCTCTCTCACGACTTCAATATTTATTCTTTTAATACTCGAAAGATATTCCCATTGATCATCATAGGGAATTAATTCCTTATTAACGAAAATACTTTTGCCTTCTGATCTAGGCTGTTTCTGAAGGGGCAATGCAATCAGATTTCCGAAACCTTCTTTTTCAACAAAATCCTGGCTAGGAAATAAACGGTCGTATGAATTGAAAGTTATAACATCACTCTTTTGCATCGTATAATCTAAAATAGCAAATCCAAACTTCCTAGCTTCTGATGCTCTGATGATTTTATCAAAGAAGAACCAAAGGTGAGCTCCATTACCAGAACGTGAAATCTCAATCGAGTAATCAATTTCTAGTTTCTCACATGACTCCACAACTTGAACAACTTCTTTTTTCCAGTTTTTCTTATCAAAATCCATTACCAATAACTTGCATAAATCTTGATCCATCAGAGGATATAAACCTATCGTGCTATTTCCCTTCAAATGGTTCTCAATTACTTTATTGTTTAGTCCAACAAAATTCTTTGCTTTACAGACTTTACATTTTACTCTAGGTTTTTGGCATACACCCGATTGCCACTCATTCATACAATATGGAGAATAACCAGTTTTACCATTACTACTTTCCCATCTTTTAGCAACAGCATTACTACGACCCACAAATAGCGACTTGAATAACTCCAATTTCTTATCAGAAGAGCTTTCGATACTAACAACTGACTCAAAAACTGGATTCGCTTTTACTGATTTACCTACTTCTTCTACAAAAGCAATTCCGGTTTTGGTAAGCAATTTCTTAAGTCTTGTATTCTCAGCTAATAATTCTTTATACCTTCTATTAAGTTCATCATATTTCAATAGAAATCACCTCTAGTCTATTTTTCTGTGAATACCCTTCTCAACATCTCAATAATGAAATTCTCATCCACACCCACTGTCTTACTTGCTTCATCGCAAACTAGTTTTAGTGGTTACGCTATCTTACTTATCTTATTCAGTTACTAACTAGTCAAGTAGATCTGATTTCCTCTAATAACTGTTCAAGTCCTGCCAATATCTCATCAAAATCAATTTTTCTTCCAAATATCATACTTTGCATACTTTTAAAATCTGTATGCAAATCCAAAAAACTTGAATGTGGAGGTAACAACTTTAAATCCTCTTTAGTTGCTAAATCGTATCTTGATCTATTGGATCGATAAAATTTACTTTTGAAAGCAGCAACTTTTTCCAAAAGTTCAATATCATCTAATGCATCATTTTTTACATGACTCTTTGATAAAAGATATAAGTCATAATAATGACGCGAATATCTTTGCGGTATTCTTGTGTCTACACGATGTGATTCACTATGTAAAATTGTTGCCTTCTCCCAAAATGTTCTTTTCGCATCAACTGTTCTAATATTTGTACTCCTCTTCTGAAAAACATGAGGAAATTCTTCTGCAACGAATGGAGTAATTACTCGGTTGGTCAGTGGAGTCCATGCTGCTAGGCTTCCTATTTCTAATCTGATTTCTTGTACCAAGGCTTCATCAGTAAACAATTGAGGATAGATAAACCTAATTGTTTGCTTATCACTAACATCAATATAAAACTGATAATCTGTGATGCCATTTACCTGTGCCAATTCATCTAAATGTGGCATCATCTTTTCTGCTAAGAATTCCTCTGTTCTAGAATTAGCTTCTAAGTTGAATCTATCTTGTGCAGAATTACTTCTTTCATGCCAAGGTTCATTTTGACTATAGCCCAATATTCTCCAATCCAATATTAAATCAATATCTTCTGAGAATCGTTCGATGATCCCATAACCTTTAGATAGACTAGTTCCGCCTTTAAAAGATAATTGATTTGAATAAGTACTATGATGAAACAACAATTCTAACATCCAACAGACCCAGAAGTCCTTTTCTACTATCGCCTCATTCATACCAACTTTCAATGCTGTAGCAGTAAATATTGCCGACCTATCTTCATTAGAACGTTGTGCTAGTTCCAACATAATCAAACTCCCCCATATCAAGTATTCTCTTGATTTCTTCATATATCCATCGTCTACTTTTCTTGCCATCATTATTCAATAGAATTAAATCTTCATAGCTGCATTTACTCAGTATTTTTTTTCTTATAGAATCACTCATATGTTCTGGACCTAGAGTTCTAATTGCCTCAATTATTAATATCGTCTTGTATGAATATCCGCTTATTTCCTTATTGGTCCTCTTCTCAAAAACAATTTGAACATTCTCATACTCTATTTTTTTATATGGTCCATCTGAAATATAGTGATAAACAGCTGGAACTTGTGTTGAAATACCTAATATATTTAGAGCTGCATCTCCTTTAGGACCTATTGTCCAGTTATTAGCTCTTGCCAACGCACGTGCAACAGCATCTGGCGATGCAGGAATTTCATACTTTAGAAATTCATTATAGTTAGGTATCTTATACATACCGCGCATTACTCTCACAATAAATTTTTCCTTAGCAAGTTTTGATAATACGTTTTTAACGGCATCATAATTGCCAAGGTCTATAAAATCAGATATTATAAATACATTTTCCTTATTAGAGTTAATAATTCGACTTCTAATTCTATTCTTAATCAAATTTCTTTCCATTTTCCACCTCGTTACTAATATTATATATTTTTAGTAACCAAATTGTCAATAATTGTTATGTATTTCTTTAGACCAGCCTATTCGTTACCAATTATATGTGTTTTCAGTAACCAAAATGGTTAAATATGTATATATCGCTACTTACGTGAAAACAATTTGAGTATTTCGGAGTCAGAGAGCCACTGTCACGGACAAATTGAGCCACTGGGAGGTGCGTACTGGTGGCTCTAATCGCGCGAAATATTCACCATTGAATGAAAAATAAATACAAGCAATCACATATATGTAGCTTTCACACAAAATGTGATCATCGTAGTCGAGGGTCTAACTGATAGAAACCATTGCAAATACTGAAGTACATCACCATTCAACTTGATAAACCTTATACTTTCCCAACATTATCCCAACTTTGAAAACTATGAAATTGTATAGATTATATCAAAAACAACGAGAACCCCTAAGTAAAACTTAGGAGTTCCAATACTTCTGGCACACCGTAAGGGATTCGAACCCCCGACCATCAGAATCAGTAATTCTACTCTATGTCGCTCTATAATTCCCCTAATAGCTGAAAAAAACAGGTTTTCATCCTATAATTTCTATATGGTCCCATATCAATCTATAACTTTGTTGGGAAAATGTTGGGAAGTTTTTACCTGCCTACTCAATTAGATCTTCAACGAATGTCAAAGGATGTGAATGATTTAAGTTCACTACAATCCACATGCGTGGAGATACCCAAACTCTACAAATAAAATATTAATTAGTAAGGCTGTTCAAGTCATTGCATATAAGGCTCTTTTAACGCTGCATCATAAGTTAGCTAACGTTCCTGCACCTCTGAAACCCGTGAACAAACAGGTTCTGCTCATGTTCGCATATTGTACTCATACAGAGCATTCCTGGTTAATATTCTATAAGCTCTTTATAACTATAAGGTGATCGAATATGTATCAACCTATTTTATTGCCACAATCCGCCAAGCTCAAGCTGGGAATCATCGATATCTATAATCCCGATGTTGTACATATTTTTATCCGCAAAGTCTCCATGACCGTCGCCACCACCTGTGATTAGAAGATTTTTTTCTTTGCTGTAGTTTATTAACACCTCACGTAGCTCCGGTTTGACACTTGCACAGTAGGCTTCGATTCCGTCTGCTCCGAGCGCAACGATTTTGTCCAAATCCTCACGAATTGTGTCTGGATTTCGTAGGTAGCCGCTTTGAACGATAACCTTTCCGCCTGCCCTGTGTACAATATCTATCACCTCGTTTATAGGAAGAAACTGTAGCTCATTCATTCTTGGCAGGAGATCTTCTAAGTGTTGTACAAGCAGTTTGCCTGCACCGGAATCAGAACCATCGAATCCCTTGGACTTAAGATAACCATTGTATTTAAAACCGCCGGCTCCAAAGGAATATTTATAGTCTAGATACTCCTTTGCCGATAGTTTAGTGTAATGTTTTTCAAGTTCTTCGATTATGATTAATCCCATATGATCCCACTCTTTCCGATTAAGAACGAGTAACTCTTGAAGTTTTTCATTGGTTGGATCGTACCCGTAAACAACAAAACGGAAAAGCATCTCGCCAAACATTGATGTAACCTGCAAGCCACGAAGCCAGTCAATCCCATGTTTTTCCGCCACTTCCGACAACTCATCGTAAGCAGCGGTTGTATCATCATCGGTTATAGAAATCAAACCGATTCCTTTCTCTTTCGCTTCCAGTATAATATCTTCTAATGATTGAGTGCCAGAAGAGTAGTTAGAATGGATGTGTAGATCGCACTTCATTTATTACTCCTTTCTAAACGTTACAAGGCCATTGCTCCCATCATATTCAAAGGATCACCATCTTTGATGATCTCCTTTCACCAATTAGACCACTAACGCAATGTATTCCGTTCTTGCGAGCGATGATTCCACCATGTTGAAGTGGTCCACTGATTTCCATAAACACCTACTTTATTGACAAAGATTGGCGTCCATGGATGTTCTCATCATGCCTTCTCCAGAATTTTTACGATTCCATTAGTACCGTCCACCTCCAGTAGGTCACCATCCTTAATGATCTTAGTAACACCTGACAGGCCACTAACGCAAGGTAAGCCGTACTCCCTGGCAATAATGGCTCCATGCTGAAGACCACTGCCTATTTCCAGAACGACACCAGATGCATTTGTAAATACCGGGGTCCAGGCTGGTTCTGTAGCTACAGTTACCAGTATCTCACCGGGTTCCAGTGGTTTTTCATAAGGGGATGCCAATACTTTTGCTTTTCCTATGACCACGCCGTTTGATACTGCCATTCCAGCCAAATCATCAGCTCCTGCTTTAACCACCCTACGGTATATTTTTCCCCGGCTGTCAATGAAGTTTGGAAACTGTCTGACTTTCTCCATCATTTTATAAGATATCAGGTTTTCTTCAATGAGTGGAAGTAGTTTCAGCGAGTTATCCTTTTGCGCCTGAGCAATCTGTTCTATATGAAGAGCAAAAATCTGATCCCGATTATCCAGCCGTCCCTGAGCCACCAATTCATCGGCTATTTCCAGAGCTATTTTCCTTAAGGCGCCGACCATAACAACTACAATATATTTTGGTGTTTCACGCAGGCCATAAGTCATATTGATGACATCCAGAGCTTTGTTAAAAGCTTTCAGTTTACGTTTTCTCCCGGCTACATCACGCATTTTTGCAATTGCTTTTTGCTTTCTTTCAGCGACCTTGAGCATCATATTGTCCTTGAGGTTCATTGTCTTGAGCTGGAGGAAAAACTCGTCCAGATTCTCCTCAAGCCTAGGAGACGAGATATCAATCTCTTTGAATCCACGAGCTCCATATTTATAGACATAGTCATCCCATATAGTCAGGAATTCGCTGGAGTATTCGCGTTTGTGAATTCTTTGCACAAACTCCCCGGCATTGACTGTATCCTGGATATCCTTGAATGATGCCAGATCAAACATGGCATGTCCCATGGCGCTGGTAGGATTTATCTCGAGATCCATAAGTAGACAATCAGTTTGATCCTCAGCCTCAGTATTTTTCATCATTTTTTTAATTTTGCTGTGAGAGTATACTCCGGCAGAATAAATAGCCATGCGGGAAATCAGATTCCTATAAAGCTCAAAGGAAGAGATCACCAATTCATCGTAAGCTTTGTCGTTTTTTATGTTTCTGAATTTTGTTTTTAAATCCTCAGCTATGGCATTCATTTCTGCCGCTCCTTTAGATGGTTTTAACAGGGTTTTGATTAGGAAGGGAATTAAACTGAATATCATCTTGCCTGTGGCTTTTCTCCCTTGTTTAAGCAGAGGCGACATCTTTGGACTCACGAATTCTGTAAAAGCTTCCTCTTCTTTTCCCTTAAAGGCATTATCGTATTGATTAAGCACTGCACTTCCCATTTTTTTACCCATGGCTTTGAAAATATTATGCATCTGAATGTACTGTCTTCCAGCTATATTCAGTAAATATCCTTCTTCTCCAGCGGGCATAGTTCCCTCTTTCAGATAATCCATCACCATATACCAGATATCACTACCCAACACGGAAAGTGACTCATCAAAGCCCTGTGTCAAAGTAATTAAATCCATGTAGAGTTTCTTTCTCTCACCGGGTTTGGTCATCATCTCAGGGTAGAGAGGAAAGTAGCTTGTGACTGGTCGAGCCTGGAGCAGGAAAAGTTGTTCTTTTTCATACGCCCATTCTGCATCCACGGGGAAACCGCAGTGCTCTTCGGTCTTTTTTATCAATTCGGTTAATTCAAGAATCTGCTTCTGCGTCAGAGCCTGATCCTTGGGATTGCTGTTCTGTATCTCCTCTATTCCTCCGTCTGATTTCAGATGGAGAGCTATATGTTTCTCTGCAACGGAGTACTCCAGTACTTCCATCTTCACTTTTTCAACCACATAGGTATCGGGCGTCACTATCCCAGAAACAATGGCTTCTCCCAACCCGAAAGAAGCATTGATCATCACTTCATCATAGCAATTGTTTATTGGGTTCAGGGAAAATCCCACGCCACTCACATCACTAGCGATCTGATTCTGGATAATCACACTGATGCAGGTTCCCTCTAGTTTAATGCTGTTTTGAGCTTTGTATTCCATCACCCGGTAATCAAACATGGAGCTGTAAGTTTTGGCGATGGTCTCCTCCAACTGATCCTCAGTTGTCCCCAGGAAGGTTTCGTACATTCCAGCGAAACTGGAACCGGCTAAGTCCTCTTCGGGAGAGGAGGACCGTACAGCGAACACTTGGTTTCCTTCCAGTTCAGCCATGGCTTTGTCGAGTTGTGATTTCTGTTCCTCTTCCAGATTCAATTTTTCCGCTAGCGCCTTAACAGCATCACAATTCTCTTTCACTGGGTTTTCGAGCAGGTTTTTCCACTCAGCTGCAGCTTTAATCTTGTCGGTCCAGGGCTTGAAAAAATCCACTGAAAGAACTAGTCCATCTGGCACAGGCAATCCGGCTTGTGTCGTACTGATCAGACTCTGTGCTTTACCTCCCACTTCGGTCAGTAGGGGGCTCTCTTTTGTGTTAAAAGAATAGATCTTTTTTCTCATTGCTATCCTCCTCCTATAATAGTTTTATAACGACATTTCAATTACCTTATATCTACTCTTATATGGCGTTCAAGCAAAATATCGGTGCCAGACACTCACATCCTCACTCTTTTGCTTCCTAATAATAAAGGCAACTTCTTTTAGTGTTCTTCTTCGGTTAGGTTCATTATTCTATTAAGAGTAACTAAAGCCTCTCTTATAGTTCTACCCAATAACCGATATCAAATTCAATATCTCAAAAAATTACCCTAGTATATATTCAGCAAAGCTTGAGTTTGAATTACATCAATTTATTCAATCAAAGCAAGCGGGAAAAAGTACTTGCATACAGCATTATTCAAAATATCAATTAGTTAGCCAATCACTTCATTATAAAAAAATAAGTAGAAGCAATTAAACTCCTACTTATATTACGAATCAGAATTTCAATAACTCACTATAATTTCTATATCGTCCGATAAAATAGTTGGGAAAAATCGGGATATTTCAGGATATTACGATAAAAAAATAAGAACCCCTAAGTAAAACTTAGGAGTTCCAATACTTCTGGCACACCGTAAGGGATTCGAACCCCCGACCATCAGATTCGAAGTCTGCCACTCTATCCAGCTGAGCTAACGGTGCATATAATAGCATTATAACAAATACTATTTTAAAAGGAAACTACTTAACATAAATAATCTTTCCTTTTATACTATCTTTCTCCAATTCCAAAACACCATAACTTGGATGAGTTACAATTCTTGGTCTTGAAATACTCCCAGGATTCATGATTACTGGTGAATTCTCCTCAAAGTAAGGTGTATGAGTATGACCATATAAAATAATATCAGCATCCATGGTTTTACCTTGTGCAATTAAGTGAGTTAGATTTTGATTTACTCGATAATGATGACCATGGCATAAAAACACTTTATAACCACCTATAACCATGCTCACCTGTTCCGGTCCATCGGTGACATAATCCACATTTCCAACAACACCAACAACAGGTATATCATAACAAGACTTTAGTTCTAACATATCTTCAAAGCAGTCACCCATATGCAAAATCATGTCACAGGTTTCCTTTTTGATAATATCATGTGCTAAAGCCAATTTCCCATGGGAATCACTAAATACTAATACTCTCATTTAGCAACTCGTTTCTTAAGAGACTCTTTTAAGATAATCAGTGCTTTTGCTCTATGACTGCGTTCATTTTTTTCTTCTGAAGATAATTCTGCAAAAGTAAGTCCTGAAACATCATCAATAAACAACGGATCATAACCAAATCCATTATTACCTTTGTATTCATACCCTATTTTTCCGTGTGCTTCTCCTCTTGCTACTATCGTTTCACCATCTTCAAAAACCATTGTGATAACACTTACAAATTTCGCGGTTCTTTTATCATCACTGACATCTTTTAAAGCATCAAGTAACTTTTCATTATTTTTTTGACTATCACTTGGTTCACCAGCATATCTAGCAGAGTATATGCCCGGTGCACCATCAAGTGCATCAACCATTAATCCAGAATCATCTGCAATTGCAATACACCCAAGTGCATCAACTACAGCTTTGGCCTTTATTAGAGAGTTTTCTTCAAAGGTTAATCCATTCTCTTCAATATCCATTTCCAAGCCAGCATCTCGCATCGACTTTAACTCATAATTGAAATCTTTTAAAATATCATATATTTCCTCTAATTTATGTGCATTATTAGAAGCTAAAATAGCCTTATTCATCAAACAATTCTCCTATATACTCTTTCTGAACTGATACCAACTCTAAGATACCTTTTTCAGCATAATCTAACATCTGATTCATTTGCTCACGTGTAAATGGTGCTTCTTCTCCAGTGCCTTGGACCTCTACAATTCTTTTATCATGCGTCATAATAACATTCATATCAACAATTGCTGATGAGTCTTCTTCATAACATAAATCAAGAGCGACATGTTCTTCTAATAAACCAACACTGATAGCTGCAAGATAACATTTTACTGGTATTTCTTGAATGAGTCCTTTTTCTTTTAATTGTTGCATTGCTGATACCATTGCAATAAATGCACCTGTAATCGACGCTGTTCTAGTACCACCATCTGCTTGTATCACATCACAATCAAGCCAAATTGTTCTTTCACCTAATTTTTCTAAATCAACCACAGAACGCAGAGATCTTCCGATTAACCTTTGGATCTCAGAGGTTCTACCATCTAATTTCCCTTTGGCAATATCTCTTATTTTTCTTGTATGTGTTGATCGTGGTAACATACTGTATTCTGCAGTAACCCACCCTTTATTTTTTCCTTTTAAAAAAGGGGGTACTTTCTCTTCCACTGTAGCTGTACAAATAACCTTTGTATTGCCCATTTCTATTAGAACTGATCCCTCCGGATGAATTAAATAATCTTTCGTTACTTTTACCTGTCTTTTTTCATCAAATTCTCTGTTATCTATTCTAGTCATAATATTCCTCTCAATATAAATATAGTGTTTCACTAATAGAATTTTATCATACTTCCTATATTTTCTCAAAAAAACTAAGGCATTTCGCCTTAGTTACTCTCTTAAGCTCAGATATAGTAATGCCACATCATCAGTAAAGTCACTTCCTGCTGTTTTGTGTAGAAAACTGAATTTCCAAAAAACATT
>Ga0209379_10000386_pt1 | contig 39423 bp, 35 predicted proteins | sample tdDd001_FD_187124 | JGI IMG/M metagenome (GOLD analysis project Ga0209379, IMG submission 187124) | Marine sediment microbial communities from the Atlantic coast under amendment with organic carbon and nitrate - tdDd00.1 (SPAdes)... | ecosystem: Environmental > Aquatic > Marine > Coastal >... | reverse complement strand
AAAGGAAGAACTAGAATTATTTTTAGTTAAGTAGAGGAGGCTGTTTATGTTACTTAAAAATTGTAATGCGCTAGTATTTGATAAAAGTTTGAAAAAATATCGATTTAAAATAAAGGACATTCTAAGATTGATGAAGTGATTACTGGAGATAATTTAATGACAGTCATTGATATGAAGGGTAAGTATGTGACACCTGGATTTGTTGAACCGCATTGCCAAGTGGGACTCAATGAACATGGCTCTGGGATTATGGGCAAAGATGTAGATGAAAGCAGTGAAGCAGTCAATCTAAACTGTTACGCCCTTGATGCCATCAATATGCTGGAAAAAGGATTTGAAGACTTCAGGGCTAGTGGTATAACAACTGCAGGTATTTTTCCTGGAAATAACAATGTGATTGGCGGTTTTGGGACTGTTGTAAAATGTTGTGGCTCTGTAGTGGACCAAGCAGTTGTTAAAAAAAATGCTGGGTTAAAAGTGAGTATATCAAACTTATCTAAAAAAGATTCTAATATTAAAAATAATGCTCCAATTACAAGAATGGGGATTACTGCTCTATTAAAGCAAACCATCTTTAGCAGTATTCATGACGGTACTGATGACATGAAAGAGGTTATTGAAGGAAAACTACCGATTGTTGTATATTGTCAAAGACATGATGATATTATGACTGCCATAAGATTTTCAAAAGAATATAACTTGGATTATAAACTAGTAGGTCTAGCCGATTACCAAACTGTAAAGACTGAAATTCTTAAAGAAGATAAGAGTTTTGTTGTAGGGCCAATTATGAGATATGGAGATAGTGAGGAAACAAGAAATAGAGATGTGTATACAGTTCTTGATGAAGCTGATATGGGTTCACTTGGATCTTTAACGACAGAACACCCAGTCATTAATGGGCGTTACATTGGACTACAAGGTGGCATAGCGGTACAAAATGGATTGGACTACTATAAGGCTCTAGAATGTTTGACCATTAATCCAGCAAGATTTTTAAACATAGACGATCAAGTCGGTTCTTTAGAAGTCGGCAAAGATGGCGATATAGTTGTTTGGTCGGGATTGCCGTTAGAACCACTCACAAAGGTAGAGATGACTTTTATAAATGGTGATATCGTATTTGATGGAGGTGTATTATAATGAAGGCCATTAAAGCAAGAAAAATATATACTTACGGAGAAAAATACATAGAAAACGGCATCATTCTAGAAGAAAACGGTAAAATTATTGAGATTGGTACGGACATAGAGTTACCGGGAGATATTGAAATTCTGGATTACTCAGACAAAGTGATTATGCCAGGTCTTATAGACGGTCATACTCATGTTGGTGTATGGGGAGACGGAGAAAGTGGCGGCGGTTTCGATGGCAATGAAATGAGCAGAGTCATTGCAGGAGATGTCCATATTATTGATTCCATCAATATAAGGCAAAAAAGTTTTCAAACAGCTTTAGAAGGTGGTGTGACATGTGTGCAAATACTACCAGGATCTTCTAATGCGATAGGTGGTACAGCCTGTGTATCCAAAACACATGGAGCTAGTTTAGAATCAATGATCATCAATAAAGATTCTGGATTAAAAGGCGCTACTGGCGAAAATGTTAAAAGGCGACATGGACAACTTAACAATCATGGCACAGTAACAAGAATGGGTGTTGCATCAAAAATTCGTCAGTATTTTACCGATTCAAAAAACTACATGGAAAAAGTTGAGTTGGCTACTGAAAAAGGTGAGACGTTCAAAAAAGAACTGTTATATGAAGCAGGTGTCAAAGTATTAAAAAGAGAAATGCCTTTTAGAGTTCATGCCCAGCAGGTGTCAAAGTATTAAAAAGAGAAATGCCTTTTAGAGTTCATGCCCATAGACATGATGATATTGGTACCGTTATAAGAATCTGTAATGAATTTAACATTGATTATTCGATTGAACACTGCACTGAAGGTCATCTAATAAAAGAACTTGTAGGCGGGCAAAAGGCGACAGTTATGCTTGGTCCTGGACTAACTTCTAGTGTAAAGGTAGAGTCAGCAAACTACACCGATAAAAATCCAAAAATACTAAGTGATGCTGGTGCAAAAGTATGTTTAATTACTGACCATCCTTTTTTATCTCTAAGATACTTTATCCATTATGCAGGTATTGTTCATAGAGAAGGACTTAGCTTTGATGACACATTGAAGTCTATAACAATTAATCCTGCAGTTGCCTTAGGTGTTTCTCATCTTGTAGGTTCTTTGGAAAAAGGAAAGGACTGTGACTTAGTTGTATTAGGTGGAGAACCTTTTACGATTGAAGGCAGAATAGAAGGTACTATGGTAAACGGCACTTGTGTCTGGGAAAGGTAATGATTTTAAAAAAGTGTTTTTAATAGAGATGTTTATTGTCCACCCTATCTAGGGTGGACATTGTTGATAGTGGTGATAAGACAATGCTTTAATTGACACAAAAGAATCAGAAGTATATACTATAATTAGCTAAAATGCAAAATAGCTAAAAGGAGGACCTGTGATTATTAATGCTACAGAAGTAAAAAATAGTTTTGGAAAGATACTAAAACTACTTGATTATGAAGATGTTGTTGTTAAAAAGAATGGTAGGATTGTTGCAAAAATCACTAGATATACAGAGCCTTTAGATCAATCTGGTATGGTAGAAGAGTTGGTACCACCTTATGAGCCTAAAGACAGAAAAGTTACTTATGAGGAATTCTTGAAGTTAACAGCAAATAGTGAAAAAAGATATGAACTTTTAGATGGTGAAATCCATTTATTATCGTCTCCTAGAGTAAAACATCAAACAACCGTTGGTATACTTTATGGTGAATGAAATCCATTTGTTATCGTCTCCTAGAGTAAAACATCAAACAACCGTTGGTATACTTTATGGTGAATTATATAAACACTTGAATGAACATAAATGTGTTCCTTTTGTAGCACCATATGATATTACATTCAAAGTAGATGAGAAGATGAATGTTTTACAACCGGATTTAGGTATCATATGTGATTTAGAAGAACATACAGATGAAGAAGACAGGTATATCGGTCTGCCAACACTTGTTGTGGAAGTGCTTTCTCCTTCATCAATATCTAGAGATAAAGTTAGAAAATTAAATACATACATGTTATCAGGTATAGAGGAATACTGGATTGTAGATCCTGAAAAAGAGACTGTCTCTGTGTATCAATTCAAAGAATATGAAGTAGAAAATTATGCAGATTTTAAAAGAATTGAAGGTATTCAATCATTTGTATTTGAGGAACTGAAACTATTTTGGTAAACGGATAAACAATTTAAAATGTTAGAGGTCGTATTTAACTCAAAGTGAATTATTCTTTGAGTTATATTTCTGTCATATAGATAATTAAAGGAGAACGAATGAGTACTTTTCATTATATCGCATCAAATTACAAACTGAAAACTGGATACTTTGGATATGAAAAAGTAAATATAGAAAGTATTAGAAAGAATAGTCCAACCTCAGTAATCATAAATGGGAAAGTTGAATGTCAACTAGGAGTTATGAAAGACAAAGATCTGGAATGGCTAAAAGACAATATGATTGTATATGACTCAGAGTATGGTGGAGCAGGAATAGGTGTTTCTGAGAGAATCGTTGAAAGCATTGGTGTAGAACAACATATCTCAAAAAAATATATTTACGAAGTCTCACCAAGTTGGGGACACTTATTAAGCTTCGAAGATCAAGACGAAATATCAAAAAAATGTGTTGAGTTTTTTGTCAAATATTTAAAAGATGAAATCCGATTAGGAGAAACGATAGAATTTTTAACAACATGGGCTGGAGAGGAAACGATGAAGTTGTCTACAATTATTGAAGTAGATTTGAGTCGTGTAAATCATATAAATGAATTTGAAATTCAAGATAGACAGTTAATTAGATTTACTATTAAATAGTTGATGAAATAACAGTTTTAAAATAGTTAGAATGTTAAAAGAGTAGATCGTCTGAAGTGACATCTACTCTTTTTGTATGATCTGTAAGGTTAATCTATGTTGTTCTTGGTAAGTACTTGATAGTTAGCAATCAACATTTTTATTAATACAGCTCCTCATTTATATCAGGATGATGATAAGGAACTGACATGATAAAGGTTGTTCCTTCATTAAGCTCAGATTCACATATGATATTTCCTTTTAGAACATTGGTTATGATATTGAAAGTGAGGTTTAGTCCGAGACCGCTTCCACCTTTACCACGTTTAGTTGTATAGAATGGATTGAATATTTTTTTTATGTGTTTCTCAGGAATACCATGACCATTGTCGTGGAAAGTTATTTTTAACGTGTTATCTGATTTTTCTGCGTTAACTGTTATTTTTCCTTCAGCTTCCTCGTCAAAAGCATGAATCAAACTATTCATGATAAGGTTGGTTAGTATCTGAGAATAAGCCCCCGGATAACTGACTACATCAAGTTCTTCGGGACATAAATTTATAAGCTCAATGTTTCTGTTCTTAAATTGCGACTTCAAATTCAAGAATATTTCGTCGACATATTCGTAAAATATAAACCGTCTCACAGAATGACTTGTCTGGTCTACTGCCACTTGCTTAAAACTGGCTATCAGTTCGCCTGCTCTTAATAAATTTCTAACAACACTTCCCGATGACTCTTTAAGTGTTGTGATTGTGTGCATGAATTCCTTTTTTGTAAGGGTGTTAGAGTTTATTTTTTTATGAAGCCGATTAAGTTCGTTTTCCATAAAAGAGCTGACTGTTAAACTGACACCTACTGGTGTACTGATTTCATGTGCAATACCAGCAACTAATTCGCCTAACAGTGCCATTTTCCCAGATTCAATAAGTAAATCTTGAGTTTCCTGTAGTTCGATAAGTGTTTTTGAAAGATTTTGATTGCTATCAATGAGTTCTTGTTGAGTCTCGGTTAAAATCTCTAAGGAATCATGAAATGAGTTCTTGTTGAGTCTCGGTTAAAATCTCTAAGGAATCATGAAGTTCCTGATTCTTAAGATTTAACTCATTGGTTCTCAATTCTACTTTGTTCTCCAGTTCTTCATTCAATTGACGTATTGAAGTTCTAGCGTCAAATATATTATGACTCATAACATTAAAACCATGAAATAAATCAGCGATTTCATCTGCACCTTTTATCTCGATTTGAGGCATGGTATCAACGTTGTTTTCCGAAACTTGTCCCAATGCCATCTTCAAATTAAATAAAGGTTTTGTAATCTTTGAAATGATCAAAATCAAGATTGTTGTCAGAAAGAATATCAATATAAGTATTTCTACATATTGCAATTGTGCATTTTGTTTGTTTTGCTGATCCATAAAGTATCTTGTCATAGTAAAATGAATAGACCCTATTTTTTTGTTGTTATGTATAATGTCTTTTTCTACAGTGACAAGGAAATCTTTGCTATGAGATGCAGCATAAGTTTTTCGTTCATACATAATACCTAAAGAAAGATCCTTAACTATGATGTGGCTAACTGATTCTTTTTGGAAGAAGGAGTCACAAATACTGGTCAAAGTATCGTAATTCAGGTTCCATAAAGGTTCTTCAAGAGAAAAAGCTGCTACATTAACCATAGATTCCAAGTCGGATTCAAATGATTTAAGGGTATTGGATTCGTTAACTTTTGCGGTGAATAGATTCATTATGAACATAGTAATTAGCACTGTGATAATAGCACCCAGTGCAAGTTTTTTCCAAATTCTATTCAGGTTGAATAAAGAAGTTATCATCATATTAACACCACATTTCATCATCAGTTATTATTTGAATTCATGAAATTCCAAGTAAGGTAAATTGTACTTTTTTGATAACATTTCAATGGTTCCGTCTTCAAACATTGCTTGTACGGTTATTTCGTACTCAGTAATGAGTTTGGTCAAATTGTTCTTTTTAGAGAATACCACATATGAATAATCATAGAGAAGTGGTGGATCGACAGCTACGATTTCTTCCGATAAGCTCATTTTGTCAATAATGTTTTCTCCTGTAGACTGAATATCAATTATCAAATCGACCCTATTGTTATTCAAATTCTCCATATTTTGTTCTGGTGAATCTGTAATAGAAAAATTGAACGTATCACTATCCTTATGATCATCAAGAGGGCCTAAAGAATAACCTCGTACATATCCAATGCTATACGGGATAAGCTCCTCTAGGTCACCGGTAAAGTCTAATACCATATCCGATTTCTTGAAAAGAACCGTAGGATAAGCTGCATAAGGTAGCTTTGGATAATCAACATATTCCTGTCTTTCTGGTTTTAAATATAAATCCGTTCCGATATCAAGACTACCACTTTTAAGTTCTTCCAACATTCTGCTAAAGGGTAGATCGACCAATTCGAATTCTACACCAATCCGAGTCAATACTTCAGTAATGAAATCAACTCCGAAACCTGTTAAAACATCATTTTCATAGTAAGCATATGGTTTTGTATCACCGAGTATACCAACAGTAAGTGGCGTATTTGATGCCTCTTGAAAATATCTCTCAAGAGGTGGATTCGTACGTTCGCTGAGTTCAAAAAGGTCTCCATAATACTTCAAATCATAATTCTCGTAAATCTTGAATAATGAGTTATCACTTTTCATTATCTCTAATTGACGATCTATTCCTTGTCTGAGTTCAGTTAAGTTTTTACTTTTAGAAAATACAATATAATGATAATTGTGAGTGAGTGGTGGTTCTAAGAACTTAACGTCTTCTTTTATTTTATTCTCTTTAATATATTCCTTAACAATTGAAACATCTTCGAATATTAAATTCACTCGCTTCTGAAGAAGTTTTTCAATGTTTTTCTCAGTTGTAATAGCTTCATCAGTTGTGATTAATCTTTTATCAACTGCATTTTCAAGTTCCATTGTATAGAAATAGTCTTGAACGATACCAATACGATACTCACTAAGTGATGCCATACTGCCATCAAAGGAGACATTGGAACCAGGCATTACAACAGCGTTTATCTGACTAAATCCAATCGGTTCCTCAGCATAATAGGCAAATTTTCTGCGTTCGGTCGTGTCGTAAAAAGGGAATGCGATATCGACTTCACCAGTACCCACGCTACTTAACAATCGACTCCAAGGGAGGATGACAAACTCATACTCATATCCTAAATTGTCTAGGGCATTAGAAACGATATCAACAAATGGCCCTGTTACTTTATCATCCTCACTTTTTATAAAGGTACTATATTCTTCAATTGTACCAATAATTATTTTTTTTACAGGCAAAGGATCTTCCGTTTCAATATCTGGCGTTAGGCCATTTTCATTAACTGAATTGTCTTTATTAGTACATGAACTAACAAACGATATGAGTAAAACTATAAGAAAGGCAAGAAGCAATTTATTCATTGTAAACCTCCGAAAGGAATATATGATAACATTTTTTAGTAAGTCACTAGACTAACCTAAACCTCCGAAAGGAATATATGATAACATTTTTTAGTAAGTCACTAGACTAACCTCAAAATACAGAGTCAATTATTTTATACCCATCTGTCGTTGAATTAACTATGTTTTACAGAAATTACACCTTTTTTATGACCAAAGTAGTATGACTGATGATGTCATTATGCTTGGCTGCCATTGAGTTTTAAAGTATTAACATTTCTTAAACTAATCTATTAGAACACTTATTAATGCTATAATGATAACTAAATCGGTAAACTATAAAAATGAATGACAAATTAATGGGAGGATATATGAAAATTGACTTACAACAATTACTGAGATATGTACCATTTTTAGTTGGCTATTTAGTAGCTTTCTATTACAAGAAGAGATATGATGAAAAGAAAATTGAGGATCTCTATCTGTTTGTACTTATTTCAGGTTTAGTTGGTGCAAGGTTAACATATGCTGTTTTCAACGTTGGCATATTCAACTATGATTGGTCAAGCGTGATATCAATTTCGCGTTATAATCTTAATCTAATTGGTGGGCTTGTTATCAGTTTGATAGTATTGTATCTGTTATGTAAAAAATACAATTTGGATATACAAAAGTATCTTAAGTATTATGCCATCATACTCTTTACCATTTTCTTGTTTAGCAGTCTAGTTGAAGTATATTTGATACATCAGTTTCCTTTTTATTTGAGTATGACGTCTCAGTATGAACTTTGGCTATCAGCAGCATTATTTATAGCAGCTATATTCATAGAGGTGTTACTGCCTGAAAAGTATAGAATCAAATATTTTACGCCGATACTGATAGTGTGTGTACTTTTAGTAAAAGAACTAATAGGATTTTTTATATAATTATCAATAGAAAAATCATTTGAGATGCCTAGGCATCTCATTTTTGTATTGACAACTTATTACTGTATACTATTTAAGTTTTAACAGTATCTTAGAGATCTAAAAACAGAAATTACTATTTCATTTAAGGAATCAGGAGTCTTCTATGTTATACATTACTAATTTTCCTATATTGTGTATAATGAGATGGGATATTAAATAATATATGGAGATTGAAATGAAGAAAATATTGATATTACTTGTAATGATGTTTGTACTGATTGGATGTGAAACAGAAGAACAAGATAACACAAAGAACAGTTCTAATAATTCAGTAGTAGAGGCATTAGAAAATGATGATGAAGTAAACGATGAAACTAATGTTGAGTTAGAATCAGTGGAATCAGTAACGGTTGGGATTGAAACGCTTAATGTTCGAAAAGGTGCATCTTTGAAAACTGATGTCATTAATCAAGTACATAAAGGTGCTACATATGAGATTCTAGACCGATTTGTGGATGAGAATGACGAGTCTTGGTATCAAATAGAAGTTGATGGTGAGTTAGGCTGGATTGTGATGAGATATACATACTCTAGTCATTTATCAGTCAATGATATCGTAAAACTATATGATTCACCTTTTGATGATGGGGAGTTGTATGCTGTATTAGAAGAACCGGACATGTCATTAAAAGTGACAAAAATAATCAGTATTGTTGATGATAAACCCGTTGCATGGTTTCAGCGGTACTACCGAGAAGAGTATTATTATTTTCCAATAGAATTAACAGAACTGGAAACGATTAAGTGTTTTGATTATATGAACTTTGTAGTGGGTCAGAAACTTGTCAGATTTGAAACCGATAAACAGTATAAATTTATAACTCCGAAAACATATGATCAAGAAAACCAACTGTTAACCATTAGGGTGGGTACATCAGAATCCAATTCACCATACACATTAAATATGGAGACCGGAGAAACGACTTATCAATATGTATCTTATGACAATCAAACCTTTGGAACACGTATTAAAGTATTGCCTGATATACTCAATTTTCGTGAGAAACCTTCAACAAGTTCTAAAAAACTTGGCAGGTTGTATAAAGACAGTATTTATGATGTGTTAGCAACTAAAACATTAGATGACGGTACATGGTATCAGCTCCAATCAGGAAATGTAATTGGATGGGTATCTGGAGAATTTTGTGAGGAAACCAGCAGTGATGAAGTCGAATATATAAATGCACCACTGGTCCTGTTATATGAAACCTATGAAGAAGGGGATTCGTTATTACCAAGTCACTTTGAATATGAAGGTGATATCCTTGGGTTTTCTTCTAATGATCATGTGATGGAGTCATATCATTTTAACAATCCTGGTACCCATGTTGTCGATGTGATAACTGAAGATGTTTTAGGACGTCAGAAGGTCTATCGAACTGAAATAACAGTAAGTAAGTATTACTTGGGCAGTGATCCCATAAAAGCTTATGAAAGCTGGAGTAAAAAATCCGAAGTTCTATTTGATATTCATGAAGAAGATATGGATTTTGATTGGACAGCTCACTTTGACTATCAAGACGGTAAAACAGTTTTGTGGTATCAATCCACTAAAGATGGACAAGACTTCTACATAAGCGAACCAGGGCTTATATTGCCATGTTCGAAAATGATTATGTATTTAACTAATGGCAGATCAAAAGTATATGAAGGTGATTTTCTTTATCCTGATCCACTTCAACTGAAGCATGGTTATTACGCCATCAATCAATACTTTAAATCAGAATTTAAAGTTCAAAATAATAAACAAACTAGATTGGTTAGTCAAACAACGGGAGAAGCCAGACTGATTAAAAGTAATTTTTCCCATTTTTCAGATCCTAGTAGTTATTTTTTGTATGACAGTTTCTCTGTAGAGGAATATAGGAATCAACCTTTTACAACCATAGAGGTTGTAGACATTCAAAATGGACAATTAGAAACTGTGTTTACAATTGATGAGAGTTACCAAGGAATCAACCTTTATCATTTTGTTAACCCACCTGAGTATCGATATACAGGTTATACATTTAGTGATAATGATTGGGATTTTGCTGATGCGACCACTATGGAAACAGAAGGGCGAATTTATTATGAATCAGATGAATGGCATTACGTTATAACTTCTGATGATACCAAACACAAAAGTCCAATTACAAGTTTTGATTTATATGAAGATATGAAAGCAAATAATATAATAGGACATTATGACGTCGCTGAAGCTGAGGTGATAGAGTTTAATAGAGTATTTGATATCCAGAATAGAACTTTGGTGATGTGGTTTGAAGTTGAAATGAAAGACGGCATCACAGGTTATACTTTTAGACCTCGACATGAGTATGAATATGAATAGTTTGAAGTTGAAATGAAAGACGGCATCACAGGTTATACTTTTAGACCTCGACATGAGTATGAATATGAATATATTTATGTTTTAGAACCTTTTTATTTAATGACTGACGATGGGCCAGTTACCATTGATGAAAGTAAGATATATCATAGGAAAAAATATATGCCGTCGTCATTTGCTGCATCTAATAGATATATTCTATCTGATTTTGATTACGGTTCAACCTATACGGTGATTGATTACGATGGCGTCAAAAGTGAAATTGCACTTTCGCTAAATTATATGTTGTCTCCTACAGGTCAACTAATAATTAATAATAAAGGCAGTAATATTCAACCTGTAATTGAGATTATATCCAATGATGAAACTGGTTTAAAACAGGTATTTGAAATGGAGCTTGGACAGGTCAGTGTTGGCTTGTTTGACTGGAAAAACGACGCAGAGGTACATTTTACAATTACTGAGTATAGTACCAATTTCTCAATCGAACATGATGGAAGAATTTACTTGGAAAACGACATTTGGATTTTTGAAAGTGATTATCAGCTTCAATAATATTTGATTCTAGATTTGATTAAAAAAATGATAAATCTGTCTGCTATTAAGCTGACAGATTTTCTTATTCTTAGACCTCAAAAATCCCATCGAAAACTCGATGGGATTTTACAATTAAGCTTCTTCATGATGATATGGCTTGTAAATGAAACCAATAAATGCTGCTACAAGTAAAACACCAGCTGCAATATTAAATGCTAGTGCATAAGATCCTGTGATATCTGCAATCTTACCACCGATCATCGGTCCTACTGTACCACCAACACCCCAAGCTGAGAATAGGATACCATAGTTAAGACCTAAGTTCTTCGTCCCATAGTTATCACCACATGCTGATGGGAATACTGAAAGCATCGCACCATATGAAAAGTAAATCATACAAGCTGCTGCAAATATGGTAAAGTAACCACTTAAGTTGTGGAACATGAATAATGCAAGTGCTTGAATGATATACAATAAAGTCATTGTTCTACCACGACCAAGTTTATGCGAAATATTACCTGCAATAGGACGACCAAGTGCATTTGCAATAGCTGCGAAGGCAACCAGTTGGAATGCTGCAGTTTCCCCTAATGATACTTTTACAATTGATTTTAACCCACCAATTGTCATTAACCCACCTGTTGCACCTGCAAAGAACATGAACCATAACATGTAGAATTCTTTTGTCTTTAACATTTGTCTAAAAGTTAAGTCATGATGTTTCTTAGCAGCAGTAGCTGGGTGAGATGAAACAACTGGTGTTTCAGGATTCTTAACCAATTGCGCTAATGGGATTGTAATGAGTAAAAATAAGAAACCCAATAATCTAAATGAAGTGAAAACATCATAGTTAGATAATAGATATTTACTCAATGGTACAATGTATAATGATGCCAATCCGAAACCGCCAACAACTATACCTGTGATAAGCCCTTTTTGCTCTGGTGGAAACCATTTCACTGCTGGTGGTGTAGTCGATGCATAACCAAGACCAATACCTGAACCAGCAAGAATACCAAATGAGAATACCAAGCCTGGTAAACTAGTTAAAGAACCTGCTAGGATACAACCACCACCAATTAAAAGGCCGCCTGCAGTTGCTACAACTCTAGGACCAAATCTATCCTGTAGACGACCGGCGGGAATCATCATTAATGCAAACATAATAATCGCCACTGTGTAAGGCAGTGAAGATTCTGTTTTTGTCCAACCAAGTGAGTCTTGTAATTTCCCTGCGAAGATACTCCAAGCATACAAAACACCAAATGCAAGGTTAATACCTGTACCAGCTGCAACGACTATCCAGCCATGTGTGTTTTTCTTCATTTTTTCCTCCAATTTCGAATAATTTGATCAATAACATTTATAATAGCCACTCTAAGAATAGAGCCTTTTTCACGTTTGTCAGTTTACGATTAAGAATTTGCAAAAAGATAATCATACGTGTTATACATATGATGTTATAAAATAAATAATGGTGACTTTCTACAAATAAATTGATGTATCAATAATTATATATTCTCAACGATTATTGCATGAATAAATCATAGTACACAGTGCAGCAATAGAATAGCAGTATTACTTTATTGTAGAAATTAAAAATTGAGAATAAAACTTTTCCCCTAAGAAATTATGAGTTCTGTATAGGATTATATAGTCATCTAGTTCTTACTGATACCTTTGCCCATAATTGGTGGTTATAACTCATAAAGTTGAATATTAATAAAGAAAAACAGCGATTTTAATAATTGCAGTGGAGAACTATCGTTGAATCAAATGATTAATAGGTCATAACATGTACTTGATTTAAGATGATATTCTAGTAAAATGGGTATAGGTGTTATGGAGGATTTTATGCACATGTTAGATTTTTTTACTCAGTCATATAAAAATGAAAACCAATATATTCGAGCTAAAGCTGAATTAACAGCTGCGATGTTAGTGATGATCTTACTATCTGTAATTTTAGAACTATTCGCTAGTTTTTTTGTGAGCAAAGATGCTGTTCTAATGGGTGCAATAGCAGTCGTGGCATTTTCATGTGTTTTACTCATGTTAAAAAAAGGAAAAATTATACTGACTGGAAACTTGTTTGTCATTGCAGGTTTCTTTAAGCTGATAGAATTTCTTCCGATGAATTACTCACATCAGTTTTATCTACAATGTTTTTTAGGAATGATGGTCTGTGTCGCGATATATATTAAACCATATCAATTGATTGCTACATTTTCATATACACTGTTATTAAATGTCTATCGCTGGTTTTACTTTAACAATGCAGCTGAAACGGTTGTAGTAAGCAAAGATTATGTGTACGAAATGTCACAAGCATGTTTAGCTGTTTTTGTATTTGCATTCGCAACGTTTTTTTATGACCGTGTTATTAAAAACGAGATTAGGATTAATAAGAAAACAAAGAAACTGGCTGAAACGGATCAATTAACACAACTTGGCAATAGGCAATATTTTGACCAGGTTTTGCAGCATGAGATTAATGAGATGAATACATATGAATTGGCACTTTTGGACATTGATTTTTTTAAGAAGGTCAATGATAATTATGGACACCATAAAGGTGATGAAGTGTTAGTGAAATTCAGTAAGCTGTTACAAAATCATTTCGAAGAAACATGTTGTTTTAGATGGGGTGGTGAGGAGTTTGCTGTTATATTCAAAGGAGACATGTTTGTAGAGAAATTACATCAATTCAAAGATCTTATCGAATCAACTGACTTTGGTTTAGACAATCCTTTGACTGTTTCAATAGGATGTTTACAAGCTGAAGGTATTTCTTATGATAATGTTCTAAAGAATACTGATGAAGCACTATATAGAGCCAAAAAAAGCGGAAGAAATCACATAGAATGTTACTATTAGGAGAACAAATGGAAAGATTGCTTGTTTCGTATAATAAAGATAATCTATACAAATATAAAAAGGCTGAATACGCAATGAGGTTTTTATTGCTTGTCATTGGTTATTCGACATTAAGTTTTTTGATATCCATTGTTATGAGTGACTTTAAGTCGATTGAGGTCGTTTCGTATATTATCTGGTTAATCACAGCTTCATTGATTTTCTATCTAATTTATAAAGGACGTTTGGAAACATCGATTAATATTTTTTTCCTAGCAGGATTCATAAAAAGTATAATTCTAATTTTGTTGCCTATAGGTTTATATTTTTACGTGCATATTTTTTTAACTGTATTTGTTATATCCGTCGTTAAATACAGAGAATATCAGATTGTTAGTGTATACATCCTAACGTATTTCACTGCTGTAATAAAAGCACTCTTGCCAGATCAAGGTAATATCTATAATACAACGTTAAGGCTGGTTAGTTATAGAATATCTGTAATTATAGGAGTTCTTATGTTCTTTGTGGTTCTTTATTATCTGAGTCGCATTGTAGACAGGGCAATCAGAAAGATTGAATCATACGACCTTCTATCTAAAACAGATGTCTTAACAGGTGGTAATAATCGATTGGCTTTTAATAATGATGTTGATGAACTGAATAGAGATGTCGGAAATGGTTTACTTATTTTAGACTTAGATCACTTTAAAAGTCTTAATGATGAGTATGGACATCTGGCTGGTGATAAAGTTCTACGGTTATTCGCAGAATTGGTAAAAGAGTATTTAAATGATAATGGGATGCTTTATAGAATCGGCGGTGAGGAGTTTGCAGTACTATTACCGGATCTTGATAAAGAAGAACTTGATACATATTGTAGTGAAATCATCGGACTTGTAAATTCTCATGATTTTGGTTTATCACATCAAGTGACGACTAGTATTGGTGCAGTTTATATGCACTCAGATACCTGTCCTGATTTTGATGAGTGTTATAAATCCTCAGATGAGGCTCTTTACACTGCTAAAACCACAGGTAGGAATAAATATGTGTTGGCATAGTTATTAATGATCAAAACCATTCAATTCATTAGATATAAAGACTCTTTTTAGGGTCTTTTTGTATTTTGAAATATAAAATTATTTGAATGGTATTGTAGAATTGAAATTGGAGATTTAATTAAGATCTCTGATATTATGTTAAAAAAGTAGATTTAAGTAACCAATAGGCATGTAAAGACATGTTACATTTGTTGTAACCAGTCCGATTTATAGATTTGAAATACTCATAAGTCGTACACTATAGAAGAGATGTTGAAATGAAATCAGACGATTATGACTTATAAATTTATTGCAGATGATATGCCGATTGAACAGAATTATAAATCTAAAAGCGCATCAGGATGAATTTAATAAAAGATAAGTAGTACAGCTAGCATCAAATTATTACGATTAAAATACTAAAGGAGTAGAAAGTCAAAGTGACTTCTACTCCTTTTATTGATTAAATAAATAACGAGTCAGCAGTTCGATATAACTCTCTAACAGCTCTTGTTGTTCAATTTCATCAGAAATCTCCAATACAGAAGTAATCATTTCTTCATATACATTAAAGGCAAGATTGGAAGCTGTTCTTGTATCTTTTATATTAGTATAATCACTAATGCCATTCAATAGCGCCATAAATACTTTTAATTCTGCATTTTTGTAGTCGTTATATAATTGACCTATTGCCTGATCTCGTGTTCTTTGATAATGTATTTCTCTATGGAATGCCGAAGGATACTGTTTTGCAAGTTCTAGTTTGGTGTTAAGAAACGTTCGGATGTATTCTTTAGGAGATTCAGAATCTAAACACTCATTTTCCTGAAATGTTGTTTTGTCTTTATAGTTTTGAACAAGTTCATAAAACAAAGTGTTCTTATCTTTGAAATAAGCATAAAAACTACCTATGGAAACACCAGCTTCTTTGGCAATATCTTTTGAATTTATATGATGTAAACCCTTTTGAGAGATCAATCTAAGACCTGCTTCCAATAAGGCGTTTTTTTTATCAATACTTCTTTTCTGAACAGGTTTTCTTATTTCTTTTATACAGACCTTCATAGACTCACTCCTTTTTTAACAGTATAACATGAGGTGTTACTCAAAACAATATATGAACTTTGATTCATATTACTTGACAATGTGAACTAAAGTTCATATAATGATAAAAACATGAACTATTATTCGTATTTGAGGGAGGATGCAATGCAAATTTTATATTACACAGGTACAGGGAACTCATTACAAGCAGCTAAAAGAATTGGGACTCTGCTGGAAACACCCATTGAAAGACTAGACAAGAAGTTTATGGCATCAAACCGTTCATTGATGAGCAAAAAAATAATGTTAGTCTTTCCACTATATTATGCAGGAGCACCAAAAGTAGTACTTGATTACATAAGTAAAACAAATCTTGACTCAGTTACAGATATACATGTTGTTGTCACTAGAGGGGCAACTTCGGGGATTGTAGACAAGCAGTTTAAGAAGATTGCTGGTGATAAGTTTAAAAGTCTTCATTATGTTTCAATGCCAGGAAACTATATTTTACAATATGCTTCTGAAAATGAAGACATTATGAAGAAAAAGATACAGGAGTCAGAAAATGAATTTATAAACATTGCAAATCAGATAAAAGCGGGTGAATATACTATTGATAACCAAAGTGGACTTATGAGAGCAGTAGGTAAACCTGTCTATGGTTACTTCGGTATGAAACTTAAAAAGACAGATAAAAACTTCTTAGTCATGGAATCATGTAACGGTTGTGAAATCTGTAGTAGAGTATGTCATGTTGGGAATATTGAGATGCAGAATAATAAGCCAACTTGGAAAGGTAACTGTCAGGAGTGTATGGCGTGTATACAGTTATGTCCTCAAAGTTCGATTGACTACGGAAAAGGTGTGCTCAGTAGAAAACGTTACAAACATCCTGATATTTCTTTAAATGATTTAATGAAGTAATAGGATTCACATAAAAACCATGCAAATGACTTAGCTAGAATGGATAGTTTATGTAACTGTATGTCATAGAAATGAAAAAAAACGAAAAGTGGTTGTGAAACCACTTTTCGTTTGCTTATATCTTGTCTAGGTAGAAACATTATACTAAATGCAGTTTTGAATTTAGGTTTAAGATTCTCAGACTCTTTATTATATTTTGAACTGTTGAATGAGTTGATTAAGTACTTCTGATACTTCTTTCATTGCATCTGCTTGAACACTGATGTTTTTTACCATCTCATCCTGAGTCATAAGGCTAGATGATATTTCTTCAGAAGTTGCGACTGTCTCTTCAATTACAGAAGAAATAGATTCCAGAGCTTCTAGCGTCGCATCTTTTTTAGTTTGGATTTGTTCTGTATTTTCAAGTAAAGAATTTACATCTTCAAAGGTGATATTTACACGATTAGAGATTGATTTTAAAGCACCTTCGACGTCTGTGATTTTCTCATCAGCAGTTGCTAGATTTAGAAGAGATTGATCCATACCATCTTTTACGTGATCAACACTCTCTCCAATGCCGGATGTAATTTTAGCAATGTCATCAGTAGAAGCGGATGTCATTTCAGCTAACTTCCTAATTTCCTCAGCGACAACAGCAAACCCTCTACCATGTTCACCAGCTCGAGCTGCTTCGATTGAAGCATTTAAGGCTAATAAGTTGGTCTGATCTGCAATGTTTCTGATAACAGTAAGAATCTCACTGATTTCATTAGAACTGACAAGTAGTTGATCTACAGTTGACTTCAACTCATTGGTAGAGCTTTTACTTTTCCTGAAACTATTAGCCATTTCCTGTAAACGTTCTTCTGATACATTGTAATCATTTTCGATATCTTGTGTTCTTTCCTGTATAGTCTTTGAGATGTCTCTGTTATTTACTATGGCATCAGAAAGTTCGTACATGTAATGCAGACTGTTGGATACATCAGTAGCCTGCTCCTGAATACCAATAGCAAAAGATTCAAAAGCCTGACTTACTTCACTAATCGTCGTAGCACCTATATTAGCACTATTTGATAAATCCTCTGATCTTGTCTGAACATCATTAGAAGAGTTAATTAAAGCTTGAACTGTCGTTCTAATCGTTGTTGTTAAGTCAACAATAGATCGTGACAGCTTTCCAGTTTCGTCTGGGCTCTTAAGTGCTTTTTTATTTTTGAATTCTTTTTCCTCAAAATCATTCTTTGACATTTCTTCTATAATTGTTGAGAACTCATTGATTGGATTACTAATATTCTTTCTGAAACTAAAAATGATGATGACAATTAATAGTACTATTACAAAGAGAAGGGCAAAGTTGATGATTAAGTTTATCATGAGTGATTTATTGATTTGAGACATATCATACTTCAGTGTGAAAACTCCGATTATTGTTTCATCATCAGAAGCAAAAATAGGTACATATTCAACAATCTCCTGAATACTCATACGAGTTACACGTTCTCCCAAGAGAGCTTCATTGATAAATTCATCGTTTATTGCTGATCCATATTGCTGTTGTCTATCTTCATCGCTAGAGTATAATAGATTTTCCGTATTGTACACCTCAAGCATCTGATCTGAAATACTGTTATAAATATCATATACAACATCAGAAAATCCAACAGTTAAAGAACCAAGAGTATTGGTGCCAGCCTTGATTGGAGCGTATGCTCTAATTCTAAAGCCATTTTCTCCTAAGTCGTATTCTGCTATGTATCGACCTTTAAGCGCTGTTTGTATATTTATATCTTCAGTTAAATCTCCACCGATTTCAAAAGGATCTTGAGCACGAAATAGGACTTGAGCAAGCTCATCACCGACTTCAAAGACTTCTAATCCTGAACTGGCTTCATATGATTTGAATACTTTGTTCAATTCCACCTTAATGGAGTTTATATCATCTTTTGAAACACCTTTAATGAGGTTAATATCTGTCGAATAAAGACGAGCGATCGATTTCGCATCTTCCATTTTCATGTCAATAACTTCATAAAGTACATTTACTGAATTTTCAAGATCGTGTTTTGCCTGGTCCGTCATTAGTTTATAGTTGTAACCAGAAATTACACCGATTGTTACTATCACCAAAACAATAATAACGAAGAATGACATGCTTAGTCTCTTTGAAATACTCTTAAATCTCATTACAGCTCCTATCTATGATTGTGATCTACAATAATACCTAGGAGAATTATATCACTAAAGTGACATATCGTGCAAGCGCTTGCATTAGAATGTCAGAAAACTTCGAATTGATTGTTTTTTACGAGTATGTTTTCATTTTGAAAGTTTAAGGAATAAGTATACTCGTTTAACTTTCACTAATCAAAGAAGAATGCAGTATTTAACTTTTAATATCGGTATTGAAATGAAATAACTGGAACTTATAATTAATGACTTCGTATGTAAAGTTATATAGAAGTTATATTGACCAGTTTATTTTATGGATAGATAACAATAATAAATGCTACACTATAACAGAGATAATGAATGCTGTTAGTTTAATATATTCAGGTAATACTAAGGCATTCGATTTGGTAGTGAAATGAGAGGAGACTATTATGACATATAAATTTATTGCAGATGATCTTAGACCACCGTTTGATATAAAAGAGGATAATTTCATCATAAGAAAATTGACAGTGGACGAAGTAGAAAAGGACTTTAATGCTTTGATGTCTAGTAAAGAGAGCCTTAGACAAGTATTTAGTATTAATGATCCATGGCCAGCAGATGATATGACTATTGAACAGAATTATAAAGATCTAAAAATGCATCAAGATGAATTTGATAGAAGAGAAGGATTTGCATATACTGTTGTTAACAAAGAAGATACAGAATGCATCGGGTGTATCTATATATGGCCTTGGAACCATGGGGGACATGATTCCGTGGTGTTTTATTGGGTGACTGATAAAGTGAAAGAGCAGGGGTTTGATGACGAGCTAGGTATATACTTAGATAACTGGTTAAAAACATTCTGGTCTTTTGAAAATCCATTGTACCCAGGTAGAAATATCAGTTTATTGGATTGGGAACGATTAGCAGAAGAGGTGAAAAAATAGAAACTGACGAGTGACATTACTGAATCGTATGGGAAAGTTCCATTATCATACGATTCAATTTTATGTTCAGGTACTATAGTTAATAAGTAAAATATGATGGTGCTATTTTCTTTTTGTGAATTATGCTTTAAAATTATAATATAAGACAATGTATTATAACAATATACAATGAAAGGAAGGGATTAATTGAGATTAGTTCCAATTGACGCACTTAAAAGTGGTGAGATACTTGCTTCGAGTATAACAAATGCAAATAACCAGATTTTAATGAAAGAAGGTGCCACTCTTACACCAAAAATGATAAATAGAATAAGAGTGTATGGTATACATTCTATTTATATTCAAGATCCAGAAATGAATCAATTTCTCAAAGGCGATGTTAAAACAAATATTCGTCCTTTCACAAGAAACAACTCTGTAAAAAAAGTAAAAACAAGTTTTGAAAAATTTGAATATCAGCTAGAGAGACAAAAAAAGAATCTTAGGTATGGCGATTCAGGATGTGAATTATTACAAAACGTAAAAGTCATCTCAAATGATTTAATTGATGAAATATTAGAATCCAGTAATACAGAAATATCAATGATTGATATAAAGAGTATAAATGATTATCAATACTCTCATTCAGTTAGCGTTTCAGTTTTGTCTCTTATCATAGGTACTGAACTTGGATTATCAATAAAAGAACTTGAAGATTTAGCATACGGTGCACTTTTAATAGATATAGGTTGCAAGTGGATTGATCCAGATCTACTTAGTAGTGACGGTAAAATATCAAATCAGGAAATGGAAAACATTAGAGATCATGTAAATGTCGGATATGAATATATTACAAATAATACAAGTTTCAATGCTCATGTAAAAAGTATTATTATGCATCATCACGAAAGAATTGATGGCAGCGGTTATCCAAAAGGATTAAAAGGAGATGAGATACATCCTTTAGCTAAAATCGTAATGATTGCCGATGTATATGATGCACTCACGTCCGATCGTCCATACCGTAAAGCATACAATCAACATGAGGCAATAGAATATATATTGGCCCATGCAAGTTCCAAATTCGATTTTGAAATTGCTCAGATATTTGCAAGAAAAGTGATTCCTTTTCCAGTTGGAACGTATGTGTTGCTGACAAATAATCAGAAGGGTGTTGTTACAGAAAATAATTTGAACCATCCATTAAGACCAAATTTGAGAGTCTTTGGTAAATCAAAATATACAAATGAAAATAGTGTTCAGATAAATTTACTCAATAATAATAATGTAACAATAGCAAAAATCATTCATAGTCTGACATAAATACGATTTTGGAATAAGAACAGCTAGTAGAAGAGATAAGCAGCATAGGGTTAGTAATCCAATGCTGTTTTTTATTTTGTGTTATGTATCAATTTTTAAATCAGATTCTGCAGATAAATTGAATTCTAGTAAATTGACACAGATTCTGCAGATAAATTGAATTCTAGTAAATTGACACTAGACATATTCGACTAAATTAGTATAATAAGACGTGAAAGATATAAGTGTAAAAGGAGAAGAACATGTTACATGAATTTTCAAGAACTGAAATGGTCATTGGTACACAAGCATTAAATCAGTTGAGAAAAAGTACCGTTGTTATATTAGGAGTTGGGGGAGTCGGCTCGTACGTAGCTGAGGGTTTGGCTCGTTCAGGTGTAGGACATTTTATACTATGTGATGATGATGATGTATGTCTGACGAATATCAACAGACAAATATTGGCGACTAGAAGTACAGTTGGTCAAACTAAAGTTGATGTTATGAAGAAAAGAATTCTAGATATTAATCCGAAAGCCATCGTTGATGTTCATCCATATTTGTATAACTCAGAAAGTGCAGATAGAATATTACCTGAAAAATGTGATTATGTAGTAGATGCAATTGATATGATTTCTGCGAAACTTGATTTAATCGAACGATGTATCGATCGTAATCTGCCTATTATTTCATCAATGGGTACAGGAAACAAATTGAATCCTACAATGTTGGAAGTAACAGATATCTATAAGACAAGTATGTGTCCCTTAGCTCGAGTGATGCGTAAAGAGTTAAAAAAGAGAAAAGTAAAGAAATTAAAAGTCGTGTATTCAAAAGAAGAGCCAATTACACCAAAGCCAATCAGTGGCGATTGTAATACCCAGTGTATTTGTCCTAATAAAGACAGAACATGTGTTGAAAGACGTTCAATACCTGGAAGTACATCATTTGTACCATCTGTTGCAGGTCTTATTATTGCTTCTGAAATCGTAAAGGACCTTTCTAAAAAAGCAGACTCAAAGGTTATTCTATAATATAAATGTTAAGGACTACTTGATAGTGGAATAAGTCGATACTGGAGTTAGAATACATTGATTTATATAATCAAACAACCTATGATAAGAAACAGCACATTTTTAAAATAGATGATGTTGTTTTTTTATTAGAATAAACCTATTTCTATATTTCATAAATTTAATAATACAAATAAATATTTGATATTGTAAAATATAATGCTAAAATGTACCCTAAAGGTATTTTGTTATTCTAATTCTATAATATACAAAATAAAATATACCAGGAGGCAATAGATGAGATTACAATCAAATCGTGATCAAATCGTTACTGAAATACAACAGGATATTCATTCAAAAGCTTTTGAAGACTTTGTTAATCAGTTTCAACCATTGATATTAACAACTGTATCTGATCGCTTAGGAAGATATGTCAATAAAAATAACGATGACGCATACTCAGTAGGTTTAGAGGCTTTCTGTGAAGCAATACAAAAATATGATATCGGTAAAAGCAGTTTTATTGCTTTTGCAAAACTTGTAATGACTAGAAGATTAAATGATTTTATTTACAAGAAACAACAGTTTGTTTATGAGAACATTGATGATAATCCTGTTGTTGATCCATCAATGGCTTTTGATGATGAACTCGCACTAAAAGAAGAAATACAATTACTAGATCAGGAGTTACAACAGTTCGGAATTGAGTTTGATGATTTAGTAAGTGAATCACCTAAACATGGTGATACACGACAACGCACAAAAAAAATTGCAATTAAGACAAGTGAAGAAAATGATTTGGTAAATCATTTGTATAAGAAGAAGCGACTTCCTGTTACTGAAATGTGTCGCAGGTTTATGACAACCAGGAAAATTATATATGGCAATAAGAACTATATTATATCAATTGTTATAGTTTGTATAAAAAAATTGGGATTGATAAAAACATTTATTTAATTAAATGTATCCTAAATCTTTAAGAGGCCATGAATACTATATCGAAAGGCAAGGTGAAAAGTATGATGGAAGGTATCATTATGAAAATGTACGAAACCCATGCAGTGGTTTTGTCAGAAAAAAAGTATTATCGTATAAAACTTAAAAATAATATGAAGCAAGGCCAAAACATCCTTTTTACTGAAAATGATATGATTCAATCTCAAGGAGGACGAAAGAAAATGAAGTCAGGATATAAAAAAATTACCGCAATCGCTGCCAGTTTATTGGTATTGGTTACATCGAGTTTCATGATGAATCAAAAGGGTTATGCTTCTGCTGTAGTAGTAGATATTAATCCAAGTGTACAATTAAATTTAAATGATGAAGAAATCGTAGAAGGTTTTATAGCACTTAATGAAGATGCTAACAGTTTAGAGTTAGAACAACTTACTGGTATGTCTTTAGCAGATGCGCTAGAATATGTTGCACAAAGTGCTGTTGACAATGGTTTTATTGATCCGGAAGATTTAGAAGATGATTATATAATCATCACAGCTGTTTCTGAAAAAGAGCAAAAAGACATTGAGTCTATTGTAAAACAGGTAAAAAAAGAAAGTGACATATTAAAAACAGTTAATATTGCTTATACAGAAGCGTCAATGGACCAAGTTGAAGAAGCAAAAGAAAAGAACGAACCAGTAGGATTGATATCTGTCGGGGAGAGTATTGACGATTCTGAAACATTGACAGTAAAGTCTTTCTTTCAAGATGAGAATGCTAAATCACTTTTCCTTGAAAAAGGCATTATTCTAAAAGAAAATCTTGATCATGAAATTGATCGACTTCAAAATAATTTAGAGACACTTGACTTGACCGAAGAAGAAGTAAAAGACTTAAATACTGTATTGGCATATACCAAAGAAGAATATAGTTATTTAGTAGATGAGTTAAAAATTGCAACTGAGCAATATGAAGAAGCAATCGAATCAGGTGATGAAAATGAAATCGAATTAGCCCTAGACACTATCGAGTTATTAGAAGATTTAATTGACTCATTAAGTGATGATGATAATATAGAAAGATTAAAGGATTTACTTGAAGATACGGAGATGGATGAAGAAGCGATAGAAGATTTATTTGACTCATTAGAAGAGTTAATTGAAGAGATTGAATTAGATGATCTAGACGATATGGATGAAGACGACATGGATGACATGGATGAAGACTACATGGATGACATGGATGAAGACGACATGGACGATCTAGATGAAGACGACATGGATGACATGGATGAAGATGACATGGACGACATGGATGAAGACGACATGGACGACATGGATGAAGACGACATGGACGACATGGATGAAGACGACATGGACGACATGGATGAAGATGACATGGACGACATGGATGAAGACGACATGGACGATATGGATGAAGACGACATGGACGATATGGATGAAGACGACATGGACGACATGGATGAAGACGACATGGACGACATGGATGATCTAGATGAAGACTATTCTGATGAAGATGATGAAGACTATTCTGATGAAGATGATGAAGATTATTCTTATGATGAAGACGAAGACTATTCTGATGAAGATGATGAAGATTATTCTGATGAAGATGATGAAGATTATTCTGATGAAGATGATGAAGATTATTCTTATGATGAAGACGAAGACTATTCTGATGAAGATGATGAAGATTATTCTTATGATGAAGATGAAGACTATTCTGATGAAGACTATTCTGAAGATGATTCTGATGATGAATAATTAGTAAAAATAGAAATCCTATATTCTTTAAAAGAATATAGGATTTTTTATGTGTTTGATAACAATGAGACCAAATTATTCAATTGATGATTAAACAATGATGAGTTCATTAGTCTTTTTAGATCATATTCTTTAAACCAGGGTACATTTTAGTTCATCAAAAATATTTGGATTGGCTACAATCATAGAATGTTCTCTTTTAGGTAACATTTCATATACAGCGCCGGCCTCAGTGGCTATAAGTAACCCAGCTGCATAATCCCATGGTTTAAGACCGAATTCCCAATAACCTGCATAGACACCTTCAGCAAGAAGACAGAAATCATAAGCTGCCGCACCAAGACGTCTGATGCCTTTAACTTTGGTAACGACTTTTGATAACTCTTCTACATTGTTAACTTTACTTTCTGCACGGTCATATGGAAAACCTGTAGCAATGACAGATTCTCTAAGAGACATAGCTTTATTCACTTCAATTCTTTTATTGTTTTTATAAGCGCCAGAGCCTTTTATCGAAGTATACATATCATCAGAGAGTGGGATGTAAACAGCCCCTATAATGCTTTCACCATGCTTTTGCAATGCAACTGAAATAGCAAATACCGGTACACCGACTGAAAAGTTTGTGGTGCCATCAAGTGGGTCAATTACCCATATATAGTCTGATTCGATTGATTGTTCACCAGATTCCTCGGCTAAGAAACCAAACTCAGGAAATTCTTTTGTTAAGCCATCAATTAGAAACTGTTCTGACTTTTGATCTACTTCAGTAACAATATCTATATCAGTTGATTTGGTTTCGTATGTAAATGATTTTGATTTAAACTTTCCAACCTGATATTCCCCAACTGCTATCATTAGATCTGTTAATACATTTAATGTTTTATTGTAATCCATATGTTAACTCCTTTTAAATGATTATAACAAATAATACAATGACCATCTACTTATATATGAATCCGTCGTTAATAAATAAAGTAAAAACTTTAGATATAACAAGGTGATTTTATGAATAAGTGATTCTGAATGAAATCTAAAGTGTGTGCCCACGAAACACATTTTTTCGCATTTTCTAACAAAAGTAAATCTTTAAAACCGAGTTTTCATGCAAATTAAAGAGGAAAACGTTTGTTATTTTAGAAATCGTTTGATTATTCTGAAAATTCTCTTGATTGTTAAGATAAATTAACATAGAATGGTTTCTATATTTAAATTTTGTAACATTTACGAATTGTAACAAAATAAATAAAATGTATCAACAAAATAAGGGGGACAACAAATTGAAAGCAAAGAAATTAACATTACTATTAACATTAATGGTTTTACTAGCAACTGTATTAAGCGGTTGTGGAGGCGCAGCAGGAGGAGAGCCTGATACGATCAAGTTAGGAGTTATTGGACCATTAACTGGAGATTACAGTATGTATGGAACAGCAGTAGCGAATGCTGCACAACTTGCAGCAGATGAAATAAACGCTGCTGGTGGTATCGACGGAAAACAAGTGGAAATCATTGCCTATGACTCGAAAGGTGATAAGACAGAAGCAGTAAATGCTTATAACAGATTACGTGACCAGGATAAAATTGTAGCTCTAATCGGTGGTACGTTTAGTGGAACGACTCTTTCGATCAAAGAAATTGCAAAAGCAGACAATATGCCTGTATTGACACCAACAGCAACAAATGGTGAAGTGACATTAGATGCAGCTAATATCTTTAGAGCGTGTTATACCGATCCGTACCAGGGATCAACTGCAGCGGTATTTGCTGCTGAAGAATTAAAAGCAACAAAAGCAGCAGTACTTTACAATATTGAGGACCCGTACTCTGAAGGTCTTGCAGTTGCATTTGACGAACAGTTTTCAACTATTGGAACTGTGACAAACTATGAAGGTTATACAAAGAATGATGCTGACTTTAGAGCAATATTAACAAAGATTGCTGCTGAAGAACCAGATGTACTTTTCTTACCAGACTATATTGCTAAGGTAGGCGTTATTTTATCTCAGGTAGAAGAACTAGGACTTAACGTTGTTGCTATTGGTGGTGACGGTTGGGATGGTATAGAAGGTGACTATGCTGAAGTAGCAGAAGGTCATTACTTTGCAAATCACTATGCTAAGACAGATGAATCTGCAATTGTTCAAGATTTCATCAGTGCTTATGAAGCAAAATTTGAGTCATCACCGAATGCATTAGCAGCACTTGCATATGATTCAACTTTTATTATGAAAAGCGCTATTGAAGCTGCAGGATCAACAGAAGCAGAAGCTATTATCACAGCATTAGCTGCAACTGATATGAGTGGTGTAACGGGACATGTTACTTTTGACGAGAATGGTGATCCAATAAAGAGTATTTCTATTATTCAAGTTGTTAGTGGAGAACATGTATTAGCAGCAAAAGTTTCAGGTAAATAGATTATTGTAGAAAAGTGACTTATCATTTTGTCACTTTTCTCTTTTAACATTTTAAGTATCATAGCGTTAGTCGCATGATATAAGAGGAGGATATTGATTTGGTATTATTTTTACAACAGATGATCAATGGCCTTTCAGTCGGTAGTATTTACGCACTTATTGCCCTTGGGTATACTATGGTTTACGGAATTATAAAATTGATTAACTTCGCCCACGGCGAACTGATGATGACAGGCGCTTACTTCGCTTTTCTCATAGTCGTTACATCAGGTTTACCATTTCTGATTGTTGTACCTTTGAGCATGTTATTGGCAGCCGTATTTAGCGTTGTCATTGAACGTATTGCATACAAGCCGATTAGAAAAGCGCCACGTATTTCAGCATTAATTACAGCGATTGGTGTGAGTTTGTTCTTACAAAATCTCGCTCAGGTAATTTTCAAAGCAGATCCGAAAATTATGCCAGAGCTTATAGATAAAAGACCGATTGATATCGGTCCACTACAAATCAGTACGGTAACTTTAACAACACTTGCACTTGCGATTGTTTTTATGGTTATCTTAGAAATATTCATTAAGAAATCAAAACCAGGTAAGGCGATGAGAGCTGTGTCAGAAGATAAGGATGCTGCAATTTTAATGGGTATCAATGTCAATAGAACTATATCTTTGACTTTTGCTATTGGTTCTGCATTAGGAGCATTAGCAGGCGTATTATATGCTATTACTTATACACAGGTTTTTCCAACCATGGGCGTTATGCCAGGTTTGAAGGCATTTGTTGCAGCAGTCTTAGGTGGGATTGGTTTTATTCCAGGCGCTGTTCTAGGTGGTTTTACAATAGGTATGGTAGAAACATTCTCAAGAGCATATATATCTAGTCAATGGTCAGATGCCATTGTATTCGGTTTACTCATAGTTGTGTTGTTATTTAAACCGACAGGTATTCTTGGTCGTAATGAAAAGGAAAAGGTGTAGTCGATGTCAAAGCAAATCAAAATAAAAAAATTAGGCATCAATGTTTCAGCGATTGTGTTGCTTTACATTATCCTGAAGAGTGCTATAACCTTCGGTCTCATTACAAGATATCACCAAGGTATCATCATTTTTATCATGATTAATATTATCCTAGCGACAAGTCTTAATCTGGCAACGGGCTTTTTAGGTCAGTTAACTTTAGGACATGCAGGTTTTATGGCAGTTGGAGCTTATGCTTCTGCTATCACATCAATAGAAGTCAGAGCTTTATTACCCAACATGCCTGACTTTATGTTACTGATTATCTCGTTGATTATTGCAGCCATTGCTGCTGGAATTGTTGGTGTGCTCATCGGTATTCCAGCACTTCGACTTAGAGGTGATTATTTAGCAATTATCACATTGGGATTTGGTGAAGTAATCCGTGTGGTCATCAACAATATGAGAGGACTGACAGGTGGCGCACAAGGTCTGACAGGCATTCCAAGAATCGTTAAGTTTGATTCAGTTTTCTGGGTGACTGTTTTCGTTGTTCTGATTCTGTATCGATTGACTCATTCTAGACAAGGACGTGCTATCATGTCGATTCGTGAGGATGAAATCGCAGCAGAAGCCGTAGGTATCAAAACAACACACTTCAAAGTAATGGGTTTTGCCTTTGCAGCAGGACTTGCAGGTGTTGGTGGCGGATTATATGCCAATTACTTAGCATTCTTAGATCCGAATACATTTAATTTCATGCGTTCTGTAGAGATTCTAGTTATAGTTGTACTCGGTGGTATGGGTAGCTTAACAGGTTCTATAATCGCGGCAATCGTATTAACAATAATGCCAGAAGCATTAAGAAGTTTTGCGGATTACCGATTACTACTTTACTCATTCTTACTGGTTGTTATGATGATTTTCAGACCAGAAGGATTATTTGGAAGACGAGAGTTTTCATTTGATGGTGTAAAAGAGAAATTCTTTAACAAGGATAAAATACAAGAAAAAACCAATATCAGCTAGGAGGAGCAAACGTGACTTTATTAGAAGCAAGTAACATTAGTATGCAGTTTGGCGGTCTTCGAGCGGTAGATAATTTCAACTTAAGCATTGACCAACATGAACTGGTTGGTTTGATTGGTCCAAATGGAGCAGGCAAGACTACCGTCTTCAATATGTTGACAGGTGTTTATAAACCAACAGAAGGTGATATCCGTATTGAGGGTCTGAGCGTTGTTGGTAAGAAACCCTATCAAATCGTTAAAGCCGGTGCTGCAAGAACTTTTCAGAATATCAGATTGTTCAAAGATCTAACAGTTCTGGACAACATTAAAATAGCTTTCCATAATCAAATGAAATATAGCACTTTAACAGGGTTATTGAGATTACCCGGTTATTGGAAAGGTGAAGCAGAAGCACATGAATCATGTATGGCTTTTTTAGAAATATTTGATATGGGTGAGTATGCAGATACTCTAGCAAAAAACTTACCTTATGGTAAACAGAGAAAATTAGAAATTGCGCGAGCTTTAGCAACAAAACCAAAGATTCTGTTGTTGGATGAACCCGCAGCAGGGATGAATCCTCAGGAAACCCATGAACTTATGGAGACCATTCGATTTATCCGAGAAAAATTCGATATTGCCATACTCTTAATCGAACATGACATGAATCTTGTGATGAATGTCTGTGAGCGTATTGTTGTACTGGACTATGGCAAGATTATTGCAAAAGGTACACCAGAACAGACGAGGAACAATCCAGATGTTATCCGTGTCTATTTGGGAGAGCAGGTGAAGACATGTTAAGAGTAGAAAATATAGATGTGCATTATGGGAATATTCACGCCATCAAGGATCTTAGCTTTGAAGTGAAACAAGGTGAGGTAGTTACTTTGATTGGTGCCAACGGTGCCGGTAAAACAACCATACTGAAAACCATTTCAAAATTAATGGATCCAACAAAAGGTACCATAACATTTGATGGCAATCCTCTAAGTAAAATGGCACCCCATGATATGGTTTATGCCGGTATGGCTCATGTTCCAGAAGGTAGACGTGTTTTTGCAAGAATGTCTGTAGAAGAGAATCTACAAATGGGAGCTTACAGTCGAAAAGATAAAAAGAACTTGCAACAGGATCTTGAAATGGTATTTGGCTATTTCCCGAGACTGAAAGAACGGATGAGTCAGGCTGCTGGAACCTTGAGTGGTGGAGAACAACAGATGTTGGCAATTGGTCGAGCGTTGATGAGCAAACCAAAACTTCTGCTGATGGATGAACCTTCAATGGGTTTAGCACCACTTCTAGTCCAAGAAATTTTCAACATCATCGAAACAATCAAAGCGACCGGCACAACGATTCTACTTGTAGAACAAAATGCCAATCAAGCATTACAAGTTGCAGACCGTGCTTATGTACTTGAAACCGGAAAGATTATCAAATCAGGTGATGCAGATGCACTTCTTGAAGACGATACTATTAAAAAAGCTTATTTAGGTGGTTAGATATCCGTCTGGTAGGTATGAAAATATCCATATTAGCTTAGAGCTATTATAATAGAATGACCCTTCGTCTAATCATGTCACTATCTTTTGATAGTGACATTTTTAGAGTGATAGTTTATTGAGTAAATGGATACTGAATGTTGAGAATGAATTGTTAAACTTGATGTAACTTTACCACAACATATAAATCCTAGAAAGTGGAATAAAGTATTCTTTTATATAGAAGAAGTCCCTGTTTATCATAAAGAGATGTATAAAGACCATGTATCAGACAATCCAAAACAAATGTTGGTTAAAAGTGCTCAAAATATTGATTTTATATTTTAAAAGGACTTTTTCTTGGTATATAAAAATATACTGTTAACTAACTGAGAGGATAAAGCATGTTGTATATAACTGGAGATATTCACGGTATATTATCAATAGATAGACTGGATAAAAGTAATTTTCCTGAAGGTGAACTTCTAAGCAAGAGTGATTATGTGCTAATTACTGGAGATTTTGGTTTGCTTTTTTTGGATGATAATTTAGAAAAACAGTTGAGAAAGTGGCTTGAAAACAAACCGTGGACAACTCTATTCATTGATGGCAACCATGAGAATCATGATCTTTTGGATTCGTATCCGATTACGAAATGGCGTGGTGGTAAAATACATAGAATTTCTGATAGTGTTTATCATCTTATGAGAGGACAAGTTTACACTTTACCTGTTAGTGATTCAAAAAACATAAAAATTTTCACGTTTGGTGGTGCAGATTCGGATGACAAACAGTGGAGAACCGCTGCTAGCTGGTGGGCGAGAGAGATGCCTTCTGAGGAAGAATACCAAGAAGGTATGAGCAATCTGGAAAAACATAACTGGGAAGTGGACTATATATTTTCGCATACAGCACCTACTTCGTGTTTCTCTTTACTAAATAACTATAGGATTATCCCAAGACTTCCAGATCAACTGACGCACTATTTGCAGATGGTCTACAATGAAACAACATTTATCAAATGGTATCATGGACACATGCATGTGGACCTTGAGTATAAACTGGGAAAGGTGAGGGCTATTTACGAAGATATCATGGTAATTGATAGATAGAAGGTCGTTTATTTGAAGAGTGTAAAAATCATTTATATGTAAAACCGTAATAACTGAGTCTGTAAGATTCAGTTATTTTTATGCTATAATTGTAAGATAGTGTTTAAAAACTATATTGTACTTGAGATTATATAGCTGGAGTATGTTAGATGAACTTAGATTGATATTTTTGTATAACTTGCATTTTGTATGAAGATTGTAATAAGTTTATCTTATGATTGAGATAGGAGGTTTGATATGATATTAAAAACGAAAAATTTAAAGAAGCACTACACTCAATCAGAATATGTTGTTAAAGCACTTGATGGTGTTGACATAGACATAAAAAAAGGGGAATTTGTTTCGATAGTTGGTAAATCTGGTAGTGGTAAAAGTACATTGCTACATATGTTAGGTGGTTTAGACAATCAAACATCAGGTGAGGTTATTATTGACAACACACCACTGAGTCAAATGACAACCGATGAGATGGCCATCTATAGAAGAAGAAATATAGGATTTGTATTTCAAAGCTACAACTTAATCCCGACTTTAAACATTTATGAAAATGTTACACTACCTCTAGAATTAGATGGTATAACAGTAGATGAAAAGTACATAGATTCTGTATTAAAGATGTTGGGCATAGAAGAAAAAAGATATAATCTACCGTCACAATTATCGGGTGGACAACAACAACGAGTTGCAATAGCGAGAGCTTTAGCATCTAAACCACTGATTATCTTAGCAGATGAGCCAACAGGTAATCTAGACAGTCATACCAGCCAAGAGGTGATTGGTTTACTGAAGTTGACCAGTCAAGAATATAATCAAACAATAGTAATGATCACACATAATGCTGAAATAGCTCAAATGGCAGATCGTATCATTCACATTGAAGATGGGCTGGTAGTATCATGATCAAAAATAACAATCAAAAAATCATGAAGAAGATGATTAAAAATAGTCTTCTAAATCATAAAGCAAGATCATTGATGACAATCTTTGCAATCATTTTAACCTGTATTATGTTAACGAGTGTTTTTACCATCTCCATGAGTATGTTGAAGTCTATGGAACATACCACAGCGATGCAGGTCGGATCAAGCGCTCATGGTGGGTTTAAATTCTTAACGGAAGATCAAGTGGATGAATTGAAAGACCATCATCTTATAAAATCTTATGGTGTTTCAACAGTAATTGGACTTATAGAAGACAAAAGGTTGATTAGGCGGTCCATAGAAATTAGAACGATGGATTCAAATTATATGAAAGATTCCTTTGTTGAAGTAGAAGGATCGTTTCCACATTGGATACCATGACTCTGAATCTTTTGGATTTACCACATGAACTGAATCAAGAAGTGACTTTGTCCATGAGTATTGGTAATAAACCGGTAACTGAAAGTTTTGAAATAGTTGGTATTTATGAAAGTAATATTTACAGTCATACCAGTTATATGATTACGTCTGATGAGTTTAAGAACAGTTTTGTTGGTGACGAAATTGGACCTAACATGTTAGGGGCCAATAATTTAGCCGTAAGCTTTGTCTCGAAATACAATATAAAAAGCAAATTATTAACCATTATAAATGATTACGGATACACAGAAGAAGAGATAAATAGCGGTGTCAATTGGGCGTATGTTAGTGACATTACAAGTATTCAACCTAACGATTTATTTGCGTATGTCTTAATGATTGTGATGTTAATGTTAAGTGGTTATTTAATCATTTACAATATTTATTTGATATCAATCAATAAGGATATCAACCATTATGGCTTGTTAAAAACCATTGGTGCCACACAAAAACAATTAAAACAATTGATTTATGGACAAGCTCTTAGGTTATATATCGTTAGTTTACCAATTGGTCTATTATTAGGCTATATAATTGGTATCTTACTGGTACCAATTATATTAAATACTTTAAATATACTAACAGTTAAAACATCAGCTCATTATTCAATATTTATTTTTGCGGCGCTATTAACGGGTGTGACAGTCTTCATCAGTTGCAGAAAACCGGCTAAAATTGCTTCAAAAGTGTCACCTTTAGAAGCGGTAAGATCTGTTGATACAAATTACAAATACTCTAGAAAAAACAAAAAAAGAAAAAGTGGTAATAAACTACATTTGATGGCTTGGACCAATTTGTTTAGAGTTAGAAAAAAAGCTGTCTTAGTGATTCTTTCTTTAACACTGAGTTTGTTGATTCTTAGTAGTGTTCTGATAAGTGTAGAAAACTTTGATCCGGAGGAGTTTTTATCAGGGGTGATAGGATCGGATTATCTTATAGGTAATGCAGAGTACTTTACTTATAGAAATGATGGTGGAACCATACCGGATAGCTTTTTGGATGAAATAAGTGATATCGGTGTAGAAGTACATTCTTTTACAATGTTTGAACATCTAATTGAAGTAACTGATGAACTAAGAGACAAAATAGTAGTAAATGATATGGCTGAGGATCAGTCAAGTAGTTTTGATAGAGACTACATAAAAATAGAATCTTACGGCATAGATGCGTTTATATTAAATCGATTAAATGACTATGTGGTAAAAGGTGATATTCCAAAAGTTTTAAAAGTGAATCAAATCATAGTGGATTCCAGATTCTTTGCTTCAGATGGATTTGCCCATGCACCTTATGAAATAGGAGATTCCATAGAATTTAACAATCAATCATATGAAATCGTAGCTTTCGTAGATAATATACCTTTATATCTTTACGATCAAAGTTTCACTCAATATAGTATACAAGCTTTTACGATGGAGGAATCATCTTCTGATGCAATGACTTTGATGGTCAATGGTGATTTGGAAGGAATAAAGGATGACTTACTCAAGAAATATCCTAAACTTGTAATCAAGTCTCGTTATGATTATATCAAACACCTTGAAGGGTATATTAGGATGGTCAAAGTAGTTGGTTATACATTGAGTGGCATCTTAGCAGCGATTGGTGTTCTAAACTTCATCAATATGACAAGTACCAGTATCATCATTAGAAAAAGAGAATTTGCAATTATGGCATCTATTGGCATGACTGGCAAGCAATTAAGTAAGATGTTGTACTTTGAAGGACTATATGTCATTATGCTTTCACTAGGATTGATGAGCATACTTTCTATACCAATCAGTTTTCTTATAGCTGGACGTCTCATTTTATCCCATGCAATGACAATGATTCTACTGAGTTTATGTTATATTATAATTATCTCACTGATACCACGGTTTAGTTATAAAATCATGTCTAATGAGAGTATTGTAGAGCGTTTAAGTGTTGTTGAATAAGGAGTACCATGGCGAAAATATTAATAGTTGAAGATGATAAAGATTTAAATGATGGACTTAAGTATGCCCTTTCGAAAGAAGGGCATCTTGTCGTACAATCATATGGGCACGACGTTATAGAAGATTTCAATTATGATTTAGCAATATTGGATGTGAATCTACCAAGAATAAGTGGATTCGACTTGTCTAAAAACTTTAAATGTCCAATCTTGTTTTTAACTGCAAAGAATTTGGAAAAGGATATATTGGAAGGATTCAGTTTAGGTTGTGAAGACTATATAACCAAACCTTTCTCGTTGGCGATATTAAAAGAAAAAATCAAAGTGATTATTAGAAGAAATCTAGTGAGTACCTGTTATTCATATAAAGGATTGATTTATGATCAAGACAATAAAGAATTAGAGATTGATGGGATATCTATTATACTGACAAAGAAAGAACATCAGATACTGAATTATTTGATTCAGCATCGAGGTAAAGTCATTACTAAAAACATGTTATTAGAAGGTATCTGGGATATTGAAGGAGAGTTTGTTAATGAAGGAACCGTTAATGTTGCCATCAATAGACTCAGAAAGAAGATGGATACTGAAAACAAATGGATTCAGACCGTATTTGGTATTGGATATAAGTGGAGCGAAAAGATATGAAAATGTATGATTTAGTAATAGCTATCGTAGTTTTGGTAATCGTATATGTCATTTTAAGTCTTGCTTCGCCGATGAAATACCTCATCATTCTTTTGGTTGGTATACTTGTAACGCTTGTATATTTTAGAACAAAACACAATGAGGATATCGTTTTCGAGGAACTTATATCTCTTAGTGATATGATTCAGGATTTGTTGGATAATAAACAAGTGTCCTCTGTAGAAGTGTTGCAAGATGATTTGCTGTCAAAAATTCAACATCAAATGATAAAGTTTTCGGAACTGCTTATAGGTTTTCAAGATAAAGAAAAAAACGAAAGGGTGAGGTTAGAAGCACTCATCAGCGATATCTCACATCAGCTTAAAACACCATTATCTAATTTGAAAATGTATCAGTCGTTGTTACAAGACTCACAGGATAATCTATTCCTTGATAAGATTATGAAACAAACTGAAAAGTTGGAATGGTTAATCGAATCACTTATGAAATTATCACGAGTTGAATCGGGTTGTATCAATATAAACATGAAAGAGAATAACTTGAATTTAACGATTCTAGAAGCCATTAATTTAGTTCATCTGCAGGCAGAAAATAAGGGCATAGTGATTCAATACAATCCAGTAGATCTGATGGTTGCTCATGATTCAAAGTGGTCTATAGAGGCCATATTCAATGTGTTGGATAATGCGGTTAAGTATAGTGGACATGAATCTCAAGTTTCTATCGAAGTGGAAAAAAATGAAATGTTTTATGCTGTGGTGATAAAAGACAAGGGGATAGGTGTGTCTACTGACGAACTGAACAGTATATTTAAAAGGTTTTATAGAGGGAGTCAAGTTCATGAAATAGAAGGTGTTGGTATCGGATTGTATTTAGCACAGGAAATCATGAATAGACAAGGCGGATACATTTACTGTAAAGACATACAGCAAGGCAGTGAATTTTCAATTAACATAAGAAACTCTGAAATACGAATTTAACTAATAATAACCAAAAGAGATCAGTTTTTATCAAACTGATCTCTTTTTGAGTTATTAATATGAGTGTAGATTAATAGGTAGTTATTAATAACTTATATATTATTTCAACAAATAATGGGCAATGGTTATATTCAATAAAGATTCTTCATGGAAATACGATGATTACTTTAAATGAATTTGATTTAATAACTACATTTGCTCTTTAACAATTTAAGTGTGAGTCCTAATAGAAGTGCGAAGGCTAAGATAAATAGACCAACAACTTCATAAGAGATGAGCAATTCACTATTTACTTGTGATGATTCGAAATTGTTTAGACTTTCTGATACATGAAGAATTAACGTAACAATACTAATAAATGACATGATGCCTCCTACGAATGATTTACTAGTATTAGTATAATGACATTATGTATTTTGAACCATAACATTTTGTATCCTATTAATCTTTTATTGGAACGTATAGTTCTAATTCGCAATAATCATCAGAACTTATCCTTGTATCGATATATTCGAAGTATCCATAAATTCTTTCATGAATATTGTGAGCTTTTTTTAAGTACTTATCTCTAAACTCCCATATGCTTTTTAGATGTTCCCAAGTAATCTTTGAGGCATCGAAATTACCTATAAACTTAAAAACTATGTAAGTTTGTTCAGGTACATTTTCTATATGATAACCTTCAGGCAATTTGCTGTTTGCATCAACTTTTAAACCCGTTAAATATCGAGTAGAAGACTCGTATGCATCATCTGGAAGTGTATAACCATGATAACCTTCAGGCAATTTGCTGTTTGCATCAACTTTTAAACCCGTTAAATATCGAGTAGAAGACTCGTATGCATCATCTGGAAGTGTATAACCATAATAGTCATCATTTCTTACTGGAGAGGTGATATCGTCTTTATGGTTATAGTAGAAGTCTTTCCCTAGAATAGAAGGTTTATATTGATACTTATCTTCTATACTGACTCTATGTAATAGACCGCCTAATTGAAATGCTGGAAGGCGTCTAAAGACAGGTTGAACTATCATTGCATCTTTAAGTTCTATAATAAAAGATAAATCAAGCTTAGGGATTAATTCAATTTCTGTTGTATTGTCTCTATAGTGTTTTGGTGAAATACCAAAACGTTGTTTAAATGCTCTGGAAAAAGACTGTTCATAATCATAACCATTAGATAGTGCTATGTCGCTTATTGTTTTTTTTGTTCTATTCAGCAAATCTAAACAATGATTTAATTTCCTAGCTCTTGCATAGTCAATCAAACTAAGATCTGTAACTGATTTAAATATTTTCTTAAGATATGAAACTGAGATAGCTATATGATCTGCAATGCTTCTTGCGTCTAACGGATTTGCAATATTATCATCAATATAATCGATTGCCTTCTGTACATAAATCAAAGTTGGGTTATGCGTCAAAATGTCCTCCTAATTGTTCTCGTAAGGATATTATATCTTTTTGTTTATTTGGTATCAATGATATCGAATGTATTGTGAAACATATTACGGAAATATATTAAATGAGTTTGCTATTTAAATGGTCAATACGAGAGTCGTTTTAGCATGCTATTACATTAATCTATTTTTAATTTTCCTTTAAGGTAATATTAGTCTGTTTTGACTAAACTGTTTATAAAGGGATACTTTAAACATAATGGAGGTTGAAATGAAAACATGTATTGTAACTTATTCAATGAGCGGAAACAATGAAAAGCTTGGTCAAAAGGTAGCGGATTCAATTCAAGCTGATCATATCGTATTAAAAGACGAGAAAACAAGATCAATGGGAACTGTTGTGGTAGATATGTTATTTAATCGAACACCAAAAGTAATGCCACCTGCTGATGTAATTGAGAATTATGAACAGATTATTTTGATGGGTCCTGTTTGGATGGGACATGTTGCATCACCCTTGAGAAAGGTTATGAAACATATTAAATCAAAGGAGTTAAATTATTCTTTTGTTACAATCAGTGGTGGTACTCTTAATAAGAATCCAAAACTCATCAATGATCTAAAAAAGAGAGCAGGAGAAAATATTTTACTTCTAAAAGATTGGTATATTGCAGATTTGATGGATCCAGCAGATGTAAATATGAAGGATTCTGGTGAGTATCAATTAACAAGTAATGATATAGAATTACTATCAACTGATGTTGTTGCATCACTAAAAGATATTTATGACTTATAAGTTGCCTGAAAGGGCAATTTTTTTCTTTCACTAAAATATATATTAAATAACGTCAAATAGAATGACTACAACCCCGGATTAACTTTTAATCGGGGGTTGTTCTTATTGTTCTAAAAAGCTATTCAACATTGTAGATTAATACAGTCTAATTATTCATCAGTCGCTGGAAGGTCTAATCCCAGTTC
>Ga0209379_10000385_pt1 | contig 39768 bp, 41 predicted proteins | sample tdDd001_FD_187124 | JGI IMG/M metagenome (GOLD analysis project Ga0209379, IMG submission 187124) | Marine sediment microbial communities from the Atlantic coast under amendment with organic carbon and nitrate - tdDd00.1 (SPAdes)... | ecosystem: Environmental > Aquatic > Marine > Coastal >... | reverse complement strand
AGCGAGAAGCGAGAAGCGAGAAGCGAGAAGCGAGAAGCGAGAAGCGAGAAGCGAGAAGCGAGAAGCGAGAAGCGAGAAGCGAGAAGCGAGAAGCGAGAAGCGAGAAGCGAGAAGCGAGAAGCGAGAAAATCTTGGAAGGTTGACGTGAAAGCGTCAACCTTTTTTTCTGGATTTTAGACGTAAGTCCCTAACAAAAAACTCTGTATCAGATACCTACACAGCATCTATAACGAGCACCTCTCGAAGGACGAAGTCCGCTCTAAATTCTCGTAGGGCGAAGCCCGTTCTCGAAGCGCAGCGTTCTAGATTCTAGCTGGACGAAGTCCGCTCTCCATCCCTATCTCGGCGAAATATTCGACAAACACTGCACGTGCACCGTGATCTCTTCACGGTCGTGGTACAAATGCTTAGCTTGCAGACGGAACTTAACGCCGTTTTCAATCATGAAAACTTTGAGGTTCTCAATATCTTGCAGAACTTCGTCGTAGCGGCCTTTCATTGGCAGCTTAAGGTTAAAGATCGCTTCTTTCGCCCAACCGCTAATGATCCATTCGCCCATTAGCTGCGCTACGCGTGAAGGTTTCTCGATCATATCGCAGACTAACCAGGTCACGTTCTTACGTGCAGGCTCGAACTTAAAGCCATCTTCCTGGTGGTGCTTAACCTGGCCGGTATCCATCAGGCTGTCAGCCATCATGCCGTTATCGACCGAGTGCACAAACATGGAACGCTTAACTAATTGATACGTCCAACCGCCCGGACACGCACCGAGGTCAACACCCCACATACCCGCAGCCAGACGCTCATCCCACTCTTCACGAGGGATAAATACGTGGAATGCCTCTTCCAGCTTAAGCGTAGAGCGACTCGGCGCATCTGCTGGAAACTTCAGGCGTGGGATACCCATAAAGAATTGCGAGTTGTTTTCTGGCAGTGAGTAACCAACAAAACAGTGGCCTGAAGCCACAAAGCAGATATGCAGTACTGGCTTCTTTGGGCTGTCTTTTGCTAACAGAACACCCTTGCCACGCAACGCCTGACGCATTGGTACAGTAAACTTACGACAAAACTTAAGCAGCTCTTTCGCTTCGTTGGTATCCGGCGTTTCAATACGAATGTCACCGCAGCGAGGTAAGCTATCAGCATCAGACAATGATTCGAGAATCGGAGAAATACGATCTTCTCTTGGTAGATCCTGAATTTCCGTTGCGATAGCGAAAATCTGACGAGCGAAGATCAGCGATTTAAAATCCAGCTCTTTAACCAGCTTTTGTGCATCGCCATCTTGGTAGCACTCAAACAGCACATAACCAGTATTCTTCTTCAGACGTGGGAAACCAAATACTTCTAACTGAGTCGCACGATCCTGAATTTCGCCGGCACACTCTTTCTCAAAGCCACTACGGCAGTAGAGCATTAACTGTTTCACTGATTCACCTCTTTAATCTGTAGTGCTGCATAGACAAACAATCCCCACCCGACCATAAACGTTAAACCACCAAATGGTGTGATTGGACCAAACCATTTAATGCCTGTTATGGCCAGCGCGTAGAGGCTGCCGCTAAAACAAAAGATGCCGATGATAAAGCAAATTGCCGCAAGGGCGAAATATTTTTGTGATTTAGGCGACAATTTCAGTTGAAGCAGTAAACCACACAATAAAACCGCAAGCGCATGGATAAACTGGTACTGAACGCCAGTATTAAAAACCTCGACCAAATAAGGTGACAACATAGCTTTAAGGCCGTGAGCAGCAAGGGCTCCAAGGGCGACGCCAACACCCATCAGCAGCCCGCCAATCGTCAGTAACTGTTTACTTTTCACCATACACCTCAAAGATAAATGCAGCGAGCTTGTCTACCGCAAAGTCAATGTTGCCCTGCTCGGTGTAACCTGAGCGTTTACGTGGCTTAAAGCTGTGGTCACCATCGGGAATAAATTCAACAGACACCGCATCTGATAAACTAAAGTCACTCAACTCTTCACGCTTTCCAAAGGTATCTCGTTCACCTTGTAGAATCAGACAAGGTTTCGCCACTGTCGCCAAATGGTCACCTTTAAAGTTTTCAGGCTTGCCCGGCGGATGGAACGGAAAACCTAAACAGGCAAAACCAGCAACGTTAGTTTCATCAGCCAGCAGGCTCGCCATGCGTCCCCCCATCGATTTACCACCGATCACGATTGGACCATCCACAGCAAGCTCATCAATCACACTCTGATAGGCTTCCAGCAGCTTTGGCGCTCTGTCTGGCGGACGCTTCTTACCATCTTCAGCGCGTTTAACCATATAAGGAAAGTTAAAACGCACCACCTGAATTCCCTTGTCTGCTAACCCCTTAGCGACCGAATTCATAAATTCATGATCCATTCCTGCGCCCGCACCATGGGCGAATACAAACAGCGGGTCACCCGCGTTGCCATCACGTAAGTAATCAGTCATCTAGCAGCTCCTCCTGTTCACTCTGTGCTTTGGCTAACATCCAGTCACGGAAGGTGGCAATACGGCCCATATCCGCTTGCTTATCGTGACAAACCACGTAGAACGCATTTTTAGATAGCAAGACTTCATCAAATGGAGCAATCAGACGTCCCGCCTCAAGTTCAGGCTGCGCCAGTACGTTGTTACCCAGGGCGACACCCTGACCGTGAGCCGCCGCTTGCAGCACCATCGTAGAGTGACTGAAGATAGGTCCGTGGTTAACGTTAACCCCTTCGATACCATTTTGTTTGGCAAACTGTTTCCAGTCTTTACGAGAGGTGTCATGCAGCAAGGTATGCTGTTTTAAATCACTTAGAGTTTCTAATGGTTTGTTACCTAAAAGTAACGAAGGTGAACAGAGTGGGATCAAGAACTCCTGATACAGTTTATCCGCACGCAAACCAGGCCAGTTACCGCGACCATAGTAGATGGCGACATCAACATCATCGGTCAAAGAGCCTTCGTCCATATCCACCGCCTTAATGCGCACGTCAATATCAGGCTCTTGTTGGTTGAAATCCGCCAATCTTGGCACCAACCACTGAATAGCAAAACTGGGCGGCAAACTGATAGTTAACGCCCCTTTTTCACTACGCTCTAGCACTTTATCAGTAGCTTCTGCCAGAGATGTAAAAATATCCTTTATATCAAGAAAGTAGCTTTGCCCCTCTTCCGTTAGCAATAGCGAACGATTTCGACGTCGAAACAGCTTTAAACCAAGGAACTCTTCTAACGCTTTAATTTGGTGACTAACAGCAGCCTGAGTCACAAACAGCTCCTCTGCGGCACGAGTAAAACTCAAGTGACGAGCAGCGGCTTCAAACACTTTTAACGAGTTTAAAGGAGGTAATCTTCTAGACATAGCAGCCTTCTATAAATTGGATTAGTTTTTTTAATCTGAAACATTATAAAATGTCCATTGCCTGACGACCAGAGAAATTCTATATTTCACACCGCAACGAGGAGTCAGAACGGCTTGATTCCCTTTTGAATCAATTGACACCTGGTTGCGATGTTGTGTTTGCAAACTCGTATTTCGAGTTCGGTAGGTTTCTACCAGTTTCGTTTTAGAAAACGAAACATATACTTCCTGTATTTATTTTGACCTGTCTGTCAAATTTTTTAGCACCGCCTATATGGCGGTGTTTTTTTATGCCTGAAACTCAAGTAATCGCATTGAAGCCATCAATCAACTCACCCATCAGGCCACTCAGAAATCCTTTCTCCCAATGGTTACTCAATTAACATCTTGTTAGCGCATCAAGGTGACTGTGAAAAACAACGTGTCTCCTAATGAGAGACTTTTTCCATCCTGCTAACATCGCAACGTCATTTCTATGAATTGCCTTCCAAACTTCTTTTTTACCACTAAAAATGTGATGCAGTGCAATGGATTGCAACGTCTCATTATTGAGACAATGTTTATATAAGTAAAAATTAATCAACCAATAAAACCATCAAAAAAACCAATATATATCAGCCAATCAAATAACAGAAAATCAACACATCATTGAGCCATATTACTCTATCAATAAATTTTACCAATTGAGCAAGTATTAAACAGTTATATTTCACTTTTGTTAATTATCATCAGCCGTTAAGTTTTTTGTAATTGTTGAAATATTTATTTTTATATTTAGACTCTGCTCCGAAATTTGTAGAGCAGAACTCTATACCGATTATCGTATAAATTAAGGAAATAAAAATGATCACTAAACTATTCGTTAAAGCTCAACTTGTACTAGAAAACTACAAAAATGATGAGCAAGGTGTAACTGCTATTGAATACGGCCTGATCGCTGCTGGTGTTGCTGTAGCGGTTGGCACTGCAGCTGCAACGTTAGGTACTGATTTAACTACGATCTTCACCAAAATTTCAAATGCACTAAAAGCTGCTTAATCTTTTGTTCGAAGACTTGAAGTTTGAGTGGCTATTTTTAATAGCCACTTTTTCTGTATTCATTGTTTATTCAGACATTAAGCATCGCAAAGTGAGCAATAAGCTCTGCTTGCTGATTGCTGTTTTATGTGCAGGTTACGCCTTTACCTACACAGAAGTTCAAGTTCTAATCCCAATAACCATTTTAGTAATAGGGATAGTTTTAAGTTATCTAAGAATATTAGGCGGTGGCGATACTAAGTTGCTTGCAGCGTATTTTACAGCCATCTCTCCCGATGTTTTTTTAGCCACTTTAATTGTTATTGGTATTAGCGGTGGCGTATTAAGCCTCATTTACTTGTTAAAAAATAAAATCAAAAAAAATACAAACAGCAACCTTCCGTATGCAATTCCAATAACTATCGGTGGGTTGATTGGTATTCTTGCCTCAATGTAAAGGATTTAGAATGAAGAAGATGGTATTACTCGTCATCGCGGGAACAGCAATACTGTTTGGTCTCTATGGCTTAGCAGGAAGTTTAACCGCAAAACCTACCGAGCAAGTATCGGCAAAGGTGGAAGAACCAACAATTAATGTATGGAAATTCTCGCATTCAGCTCAGGTAGGTCAAGAGCTGGAACGCTCTGATGTTGAGCTTGTCAACTTACCTGAAAGTCAGGCTAACCGTCTCGGCGTCAGCGAAGATATGGAGTTCAAGTTTGAAAAAGGTGCCGTCTATGTCGATGCTGTCAATGGCGGAGATGTCGCCTTCCCTGAACACTGGATAAACCCATCTCAGGACGGTTATGTCGATATGATTATTGCACCTAACCGTGTCCCTTATGCCATCAAAGTCCAACCAGAAGCAATTGTGGGTGGCGTGATCTCTCATGGTTCAAAGGTTGATGTTCTCGCTTTGTCCCTCCCTAGCCAGTTTTCTATTGAAACCGCCGAGACTGAAGGAAATCGCAAACGCAACATGTTTGTCACTCCGGTTCTAACCGGGGTGAAAGTACTGCAAGTCAACAAAAACGCAGTTGAAGCAACACGTAACAGTCCGGCTCTCACTGAAGTTAACCTCATTCTAGAACTGACCCGCAAGCAAGTAGCCACGCTTACGGTCGCTAAACGTATTTCAGAATTAGAAGTTCATAAGTCGATTGGTCAGTACCAACAATCAGATCTGCATGCCGATGCAGGTGATGTGCTTTCTAACTTTAAATCTATCGTCGAATTCCGCGCTGACACTGTCACCGTCAACTGAGGTCCCCATGCCCTTAATAATTAGATTACTAATGGTTGTTGCGTTCTCATTTTCCACCAGCCTATACGCACAACCAATGACTTACCTTGCTGAAGGTGAGATGAAAGTCATTACCAGTAGTGAAGATATCGAGTCAGTCTTTGTCTCTAACCCTGAAGTGGCTGACTACCAGGTCATCGATAAGCGTAAAGTTGCCCTCTATGGTAAAGCGATCGGTCAGAGCTCTTTGGCTATTTTTGGCGCTGAAGGCAAAACCCTGGCAACACGAAAAATCTGGGTTAACACTTCACTTTCAGAGCTTAAGCAGCAAGTGAAAGCGCTCTACCCAGAGGCCAACGTTCGTCTGTCGCATCTGGGTAAGAATGTTGTTTTGTCAGGAACCGTATCGAACGAAAAAACCAAAGACGGTATTCATAAGCTAGTCGGCGAGATGTTAGAAAAAGATCGTCAAGAACTTGCCTTTGAGTGGCAGACAGGTAACGACGATGATGAAGATCTCGAAATCGAATTTATGAAACGCTTCCACTATGCAGGCGTGGTTAATAACATCGAAGTCGTAACGCCTAAACAGGTTAATGTAAAGCTGTCAGTCGCTGAAGTCTCTCACTCTTTTCTGGAAGAATTCGGTATCCAGTATGGTAGCCAAGGTGCGGGAGCTGGTGTGTTTGTTGACCAACTGACCTCATTCAGCGCTTCTGACATTATTTCTGTCATCACTGCGGTCGGCAACGACACCGTCGGGCAAATCTTAGCTCAGCCCAACCTTTCTGTTATGTCAGGAGAAACCGCAAGCTTTCTGGTCGGTGGTGAACTCCCTGTTGTCACTGTCGTTGATGGTACGACCAATGTTGACTACAAAGAGTTTGGTATCCGTTTGGAGCTAATGGCTAAGGTATTGGAAGATGACAACATCAAGTTGTCGCTAATGCCGGAAGTCAGCTCTTTAGATACTCAATACACCAACGAAACCTATAACCTGCCGGCATTAAAGACTCGTCGCGCCAGAACAACCGTTCAGCTGGCTGATGGTAAGAGCTTTGTCCTTGGTGGCCTGTTAAGCACTGAGGATAAAGAGTCTATTAGCAAGATCCCTTTCATTGGTGACTTACCTGTACTTGGCGCCTTGTTTCGACATACAGGAACTGAACGTTCCCGCACCGAGTTGATTATCGTAGCAACCGTCAACTTGGTTCAGCCAGTGGACGAGCAAGTGATTCAACTGCCGACGATGAAGAAAACAACCAGTTTAGAACGCTTCTTCAACGTGACTCCAAATCAGAACAAACAACCTGCACAAGAAATCTATGCGGCGGGAGGCTTCAAACTATGATGATTAACCGTACTTTTATCGTCTTTGTTGTGGCTGTTGCCGCAATGATGACTGGCTGCGCTGAAAAAGTCACCATGCGAGAGGGACAATCCGTTCACCTTGTTCCGGTAAACAAGGCGTGGAGCTCAGTGATCACTGCCTCAAACAGCAAACAGGTCAAAGCTGATGTGTTCGATTTAGCCACCAATAACCTGTCACAAATCGCTCAAAAAGGCGTTGTCGTCAGCTATTCCGCTCAAGGTCAGACAATCGCGAATCAACTAAAGCATTGGTTAATCAAACAGGGCGTGGCTTCAAAAAAAATCGACATGGTTAAGGTGATACCTTCGTCTTCTTATGACATTCAACTGCAGTTTAACGAGTTTCTGGTCGTCACCGAGTCTTGTACTCCGACGCAAGTTGGCACCTATGGCTTCAATGAAGATGGCTGCTATGCCGACAACGCTCGTTGGCAATCTATGGTCAACCCTAACACCATGATTCAGATGAATTCCAACAACTAAAGAGTGACCAAAATGTTTGATTTAGTAGACAAATTACAAAGCAAGTCACTTGAAGCAAAGATTCAAAAAGAGACCATTACTTCCGTACTGTTCCATCAGACCCAAGACTGCGTTGAGTTGGTTGAAGAAGCGTTTCGCTTTGAAGGGATCAATGCTCCAACAATGCTCGCCAACAGCGACGATAAAATTCGCGAACATGTGCGTGAGTCTCTGATCGAGATCGTTATCGTCGAACTGAATTTAAGTCGCAATGTCACCAAGGATATGGAGCGTATTAGCCACCTACTGCCTAATAGTGCCTCGGTGATAGTGATTGGTAGCGAAGATGCGATCTCGACGATTCGTAACCTTAAACAAATGGGCTTCTACTACGTATTCTGGCCGATTACTAAGCAGGAACTGATCGACTTTGTTCGCAACGTTAATAGCAACCGTCAGAGAAACTCAGGTCTGGGTAAAGATCGTACCGCGAAAAAGGTTGGGATATGGGGCACTAAAGGCGGCGTGGGTACTACGCTACTTACCGCCGAGATAGCGTTTGAATTATCCCAGCTCAAAAAGTCATCAAGCTTAGTCATTGACCATGATTTTCGTGGCGGTAACCTGGATATTTTTCTTGGCCTGAAAAAGTTTGAGAAAAAGTCCATCACACGCGCGTCATTAGCCTCAAATCTGGATGCAGCATACGCCTCAAGTCTGGTAAAGAAAGTCGACAATATGCTCCATGTGATGTCATTAGAATCTGATGACCTCAATGAGCTTGAACTGAAAGAGTACGTCCGAACCCTGTCTGCCCAGCTTGAAGGCCAGTACAACTTCATCCTTGAGGATCTGTCCAGAGGCAGTAACTGTAAGCAAGACATCGACTACATCGCCAATAGCTACGACATTCTGGTGCTACTCATGGAGCCAACGGTATCCAGTGTCCGCGAAGCCAAGCGTGTCCTCAAGTCATTAGAGCGCGCCAACTCAACCGCCAGATGCCTGTTTGTAATGAACTATACGATGGCTGACAAGGCGGCGACAGTAAGCCTATCTGAAGTAAAAGAGTTCTTAGGTAAAGAAGCCGATGTCGTGCTGCCAAACGAGCCTAAATTGGGTCGACTGGTACTGGAAGATAAGCATCTTTATCAACTCAACTACTCAGTGAGTCAAGCACTGCATAAACTGACCTCACTGCTGTTAGGCCAGAACGAAAAAGCAGGCAAAGGCTCGCTGCTCAACAAGCTGATGAAGAGAGGTAAGTAATGGATATTACTAAATCTGCTTACGTTCAGATTCGCCAGCACATTTTTGAAGCGCTTGATGCCGAAGCGGTTAATTCGTTATCAAAAGAGGCGTTGACTCAGCAGCTCTCCAACGCTGTTAACATGCTGATTGACCGGTTTGGTCTGTCGGTCGCTTCTGTGATTCGCGGAGAATACGTAAAAAGTCTGGTCGACGAACTGCACGGACTCGGACCCCTACAATCATTAATGGAAGACGAATCTGTCTCAGATATCATGATTAATGGCTGCGAGAATGTGTTTGTTGAACGCAATGGTCTGGTGGAGAAAGTCAACGTCTCCTTCATTGACGAGCAACAACTGCAGCAGATTGCCAAGCGCATCGCCAATCGGGTCGGTCGACGTGTTGACGAGTCATCTCCTACCTGTGATGCGCGCTTACCTGACGGCAGTCGCGTTAACATTGTTATTCCGCCAATCGCTATCGATGGGACCTCAATTTCTATCCGTAAGTTTAAGAAACAGAGCATCGACTTAGGCCAGTTAGTCGACTTTGGCGCTATGAGTCCAGAGATGGCAAAAATTCTGATGATTGCTGCCCGATGCCGCTTAAACATCTTAATCTCTGGCGGTACTGGTTCAGGTAAAACCACCATGCTCAATGCCCTTTCACAGTTTATTTCAGAGAAAGAGCGCATTGTTACCATTGAAGATGCCGCAGAACTTAAGTTGCTTCAGCCTCACGTGGTTCGCTTAGAAACACGTACCGCGGGTATCGAAGGCTCAGGGGCGATTGATCAGCGTGATTTGGTTATTAACTCACTACGTATGCGTCCTGATCGAATTATTGTCGGCGAGTGTCGCGGTGCAGAAGCGTTTGAAATGCTACAGGCGATGAACACTGGCCATGATGGTTCCATGTCTACTCTCCACGCCAATACACCCAGAGATGCGATATCCAGGGTGGAATCCATGGTAATGATGGCCACCAGCAACTTGCCCCTTGAAGCGATTCGTCGAACCATCGTTAGCGCCGTGGACATTGTTGTGCAAATCAGCCGTCTGCATGACGGAAGCCGAAAAGTAATGAGCATTACCGAAGTGGTTGGTATTGAAGGCTCTAACGTTGTACTCGAAGAGATCTTTAAGTTCCAGCCAACCAGTAGTATCGACAATGGCAAAGTACAAGGGCGCTTTGTTACTGCGGGGATGATGCAACGCTCGGTTCTGGTTCAGAAAGCCAAATTCTTTGGTTTGGATGATCAACTCGCCCAGGCATTCAATGTAGGTGAAACGGTATGATCTACTGGCTGACGCTTATCTTTGGCGGCGTCACTCTATTGGTCGCATTTTGGCCAAGGAAAAGTGAGCAACGCACCTACTACCTGGAGGAAGAGACTAAGGCTCTCAAAGTCAGCTCTATTGATGAGGCGAGCCAGGCAGTTGACCTTAAGGCTTTGTCAGATAAGTCACTGCTCGATGTAGTTCGTGGCCGTATCAGTAATATCAAGCAACAGTTGGGTAAGCTGGCTGAAGTCAAAATAGCACTGTTTACTTTCTCACTGGTCCTGTTGGCACTATTTCTCAACGCTAAATACCTACAAACCAACGCGCTAAAAGTGATCCTACCGTTAGTGCTGGCTGGCTGGTTGTTAGGCTACCAATGGCTGCAGAAAAAGCAGAGAGAAGCGTTTGAAACCGCCTTCCCTGATGCCTTGAATATGTTATCCAGTGCGGTCAGTTCTGGTGAAAGTATCATGCACGCAATCATATACGTTGGTCGCTCACTCCAAGGCGATGTGGGCCAGGAGTTCAAACGTATGGGTGAGCGCCTTCAACTGGGAGAATCACCGGATAACGTGTTCAGAAAGTCATGCGAACGCTTCCCATACCCGTCATTCTACTTCTTCGTGATTACCCTTCGCGCCAATATGCAGCGTGGTGGTCAGTTGAAAGATGTGATAGCGAGACTTAACCGACTGATGTTTGATGCCCGAGCGATAGAGAAAAAGAAATTTGCCCTGACCGCGGAAGCGCGAATGTCGGCAAAAATCGTTGCTGCGATCCCTTTCTCTGTTCTGTTCGCTTTGCAATTCACCAGCCCGGAGAACTTCGAGTTTTTGATGTTTTCCGAAGCCGGCAGACCGATTCTCTATTATCTGATCGTCAGTGAAAGTTTGGGCTTGTTCATCGTCTGGATGTTGATGAAAGGGGCACAAAAATAATGACTAACCAGATTTCAATTTTCATTACCCTGGTCGCCCTTGTTATTGGTATAGCGGTTTGGGGATATTACTTGTGGAAGAGTATTCAACGCAGGAGTTATCTGCGTAACTACGACTTGATCGACAGTAGTAAACAAACCAGCAAAGACAACAATATTGAACTTGTATTCGACAAGTTAGCTGCTTCATTCGCGACTAAAGAAGATGATATTCAAGAGAAATTAGAAGAAGCCGGCATTAATAGCCAGTTTGTCGCCAAGTATTATATGCACTTGAAGTATGGCGTCTCTTTCGCCGGACTTGCTGCGATCTATTGGTTATTCCCTTTGCTGGAATTCTCCTCGGCTAACATGATTGTGTCGATGGCTATTTGGTTCATCGCATCAATCATAGTACCTGACTCTGTGTTAGCTGCTCGCTCGAAAGCAAGACGAGAAAAAATCTCAGGCCAGTTACCTTACCTTCTTGACCTGATGGCAATTTGTGTTCAAACAGGTATGACACTTGAAGCGACGATTAAGTACTTAGCAATCGAGCTGAAATCATTCGATAAGGATTTAGCCAAGCTACTCGCAAAAGTGAGTGACCGAGCCAACATCGTCGGACTAGAAAAGTCACTGGACGAACTCTATTTAAAACTGCCTACACCAGAAATACGTAGCTTTGTTATGACTCTTAAGCAGAGTCTGCAATACGGCTCATCAATCTACACGGTTCTGACCACTCTCGCAGCAGACATTCGCGACATTAACATGTTAACCGCAGAAGAGCGCATTGGTAAGTTGGCCGCGAAAATGTCTTTGCCGCTGATCTTATTCATCATGTTCCCGATTGTAATCATTATTCTGGCCCCTGCAGCAATGAGGTTTATGGATCATGTATAGAAAATTACTCCTGATTTCGGCAATGACTCTCGTTAGCGGATGTGCGTCGACACAGCAATCTGGCTCTGAACTGACTGACGTCAATAAAGAGCAAATGTTTGTTGAAGCGAATAACTATGAGCAGTTGATAGAGTTCTATAAGAATGAATTACGTAAGAAAGAGAGCACTGATGCTCGTCTGAAACTAGGTCAAGCTTACCTTGATCATGGTGATGCTGAATCAGCCGTCTTCGTTGTCTCTCAGCTGCCAGAGTCTGCAAGCTCAAGTCAGTCTGAGCTAATTCTTGCTAAAGCGAATTTTGCCCTGGAACAACTTGAACAGGCGCAACACCATATTGAGAACGTACTTAAATTTGATGACCGTAACGGTGAAGCGTACAACGTTTTGGGGGTAATTCTGGCAACGCAAGGCGACCTGCCAAACGCTGAACAGAACTTTGTTGAGGCAAGACGCCAGTTCTACCAGGACAGTGCAGTAAAAAACAACCTGGCGACTATCTATCTGATTCAGAAACAGTATCAAAAGAGCTATCTACTTTTGAGTTCTGTTTATCAAGCCAATCCAGAAGATAAAACCACACGTGCGAACCTGATTATCACTCTAATTAAACTAGACCGAGTCGCGAAAGCCAGAGAGCTTCTCTCAGCAGATTATAAGTCTGATCAGATATCAGCCATCATCGAGTTCATCCGAGCCCAGGAAGTCGCGAGCTTTACCCTACCAGTGTCACCGGAGCCAGCGTATGAAAGCGAATAGAATCAACAAGCAAAAAGGTGTCGCCTCGATTGAATTTGGCCTTGGGTTTATGGCCTTTTTCCTGATGTGCATGCTATGGGCTGAAATTGGCTATATCGCTTATGTCTCTTCGGTCAATGACCTTGCCATTGCAGAAGCGGCAAGAGAGGCGAAAAAAATCAATCCGAATGCCACAAGTAAAAGTGCTCAAACCTCTTTTATGCAAACGTTTAAAGCAGTGATTCGAGAGCAATCAGGACTGATGGGGGGCGTGATTAACCCGGATGATTATCGTCTGACCGTTCACTACTACGCAACACTGGATGAACTGGCAGCACACTCGGGAGAAATCTCAGACCAGTGCACTCAGGACGATGCTCAAACTGAAACTGAGTGTGGCGAGCCGAATAATAGCTCGCTGGCAATCTATCAAATCCGTTACGACTACGAACCTATGTTGTCATTCTTCATGGATGGCAGTAACACCTTTACCCGAGAAGTCATTGTTATTCAGGAGTACGAACGTGATCAATTCAAGATCTAAGCAGAAGGGCACCTTCTCGATTGAGTTCGCTCTGTTAGGCGTTGTGTTTTCCACCATGCTGCTATTCACAGCCGACACCGTCGTCAAGTTATCAGTGCAAGGAAAACTGGACCGTTTGTCTTATTCTCTGGTCAACATCCTCAAAGAACGCACCCAACTGTATGGTAAAGATGACCATTCACTGACCAATGCCATGGCTAACGAGCTGTTCGGCTTTGCCCAGGGTTCTTTAAGTCGCACCTTAGGTAGCTATGAAAGCGACAGATTACATGGCGATATTGAAGTACTTTCCTTCGATCAAAATAACACAATGAGTACCGATTCAAGAACACTTAACGGTGGATGTAATGGATCTCAATCGATAACAAACTTCCAGTCACTCTCTATGACCACCTCATGGGGACGACGAGCCGCCTTATATCGCGTGACACTCTGCTATGACTCGGATAACTGGGCATTTGATGGCGATGACACCACCCTGCTGTCATCTTCGCTAATGATGGGGCGCTAACATGAGACAATCAATCAAGAAACAGCAAGGGCATGCTGCACTATTGTTCGCCCTGATCATTCCGGCAATGTGGGGATTTTTCACCATAGCGATTGACGGCTCCAGAGCGATTCAAACCAAAGCACGTCTGGGAGATGCAACTGAAGCGGCGGCGTTGGCTTTGGCGGCCAAGAACAGTACCAACCTCACCCAAAACAAAGCACTGGCAGAAGACTATGTCGAAGCTTATCTGCCCGACGTAGACATTTCGATTCCGAAGGTCTCAAGAACTGAATGCCGTGTCTCAGACGGTCGCGAGTGTGAAGGAGCGAGCCGTTACGCTCAATATGATATTGATGTATCTATTAAACAAGATCCGTGGTTGCCGGTGGGCAACGATTTTGTTGGTTTTAAAGACACCTATGAAGTGACACACGCTAGTACAGCACGAAAGTATCAGGGCGACAGTATTGATATCGCGTTTGTCATGGATTATTCAGGCTCTATGAATGACCGCTGGCAAGGCAAGCCTAAATACAAACATGTGCGTGACATCATTAACGACGTACTTGATGAACTCGAAGAATATCAGGGTATTCAAGAGATCAACAATAAGGTTGCGCTTGTGCCTTATGCTGAGTACACCGCAAGACCGAGTGATAGCATGCGCTGTCCTAAGTGGCCTTATTACAGTCCAATCAGGTTCGTTGATTATCTCTATTACAAGCAGGATCACCGGGGACGGGCCTATCTTGATGCGAAAAAAACCGTCGACAATTGGCAAACTGACCGCTCAACGGATCCAAACATGGTTTGCGACCGTGATAGCTATGACGACTATTACTTAAGCTACAAAAATGTGCCTTTCACAGACACTTTTAATCAGCTAAGACGTGATATGCAGTCATTCCGCTCAGGTGGTTCTACCGCTTCATACCAAGGAATTATTAAAGCAGCGCAGCTGTTTGATCAACTTGATGACCCTAACCCACGCCAGTTGATGGTTATCTTGTCTGATGGCGACGATACCAATGGTAATAACGGTCCTCTCAGTTATTACGATCCGATACCAACCAAGGCGCTGGTTAATGCCAACTTGTGTGAAGATATCAAAGCCACACTCAACAGTCGAAGAACACAAGACAACCGCCCAGTAACGTTCCAGTTTGCGTTAATTGGCTTTGACTATAACGTAAACAAAAACCCGCTAACCGAATGTATCGGCACTGAGAACGTTTACGACGCAGCGAACCCAGACGAGCTTCTGGACATTATTTTAAACCTTATTTCTGAGGAAATTGGTCACTTATCATGACAACTAAAACAACAAACTTGCTTGCTCTCTCTGCTATGTTTTTAAGCTTTGCTGCGGTTAGCGCAGACAACCAAGCTACATTTGAACAGATCTGTGGTACACAAAATGGCTTAGTTGCTACCCAAGTGTCTATTGGTGAACCTATTACTCTGACGCCAAACAGCGGTAACCTCCTACTCAAACAACAACCCAATTCAACTTTGGATATGTCATCGGTTGTCGATACCTTGTCTGAAAAGTTTGCCCTAAGCCAGAGTTGTGCAGAGTTCCTGGTTATCAATGGCCAGGTAGAAAGCCACAATCAAGGTGATCTATTAGCCCGCGTCCATTTTGACTTTGATAAATCTAACCTCACTCCTGCGTCGAAGAAGATACTACAGCGCATCATTGATATCGCTTCGGTATCTAAAGATCAATTCACCCTAACCGGTCATACAGACAGTGTGGGTAGTGAAGCGTATAACTTTGAGCTGGGTATTAGACGAGCAAAACAAGTACAACAGTATCTAAATGACAATCGCGTTGAGCAGATAAAAGTTGAGTCGAAGGGAGAGACAGAACCTGTTGCAAGCAACCAAACGCAAGAGGGTCGGACTCAAAACCGACGAGTAGATATTTCATTGTAAAATAAATAAAAAAGCGCAAACCGAGTGAACGATTTGCGCTTTTTAATAACCTTCAGTTTACCGAAATTAAGGGCGGTAAACCTTCACGTTATGGAAACCTTGCTCTTGTAGGTAAAGTGCCTGTAGTCGGCTCATTACGCCACGGTCGCAGTACAGCAGGTATGTCTTAGACTGGTCTAAGTCACCAAACTGAGTGCCTAGCTTGAAGAATGGAATGTGCTTAACTTCAACACCGTCAATTTCTAACGGGTTGTCGTCTTCTTCTTCAGGGCTACGGATATCCAGTACGATCGCGTGCTCTTCAACTGCCTGAACCTGCTCCACCTCTGGTGCTGCTTCTTCAGTCTCTTTAGCAATATCGCGGATGTCCATCACGCGCGCGTCACGGACTACCTGCTCAAGAATATCGAAGTCGAACTTCTCTTCTTCCGCATCCAGTTTCGCTTTAACTGCTTTTACTGTTGGCTTCTTAGAAATAACACCACAGTACTCTGGCATTGTTTTCGCGAAGTCTTCAGTGCCGATATCACGTGCAAGGTTAATGATGTCCTCTTTATCCCAGTTGATAAGCGGACGCAGAATCAGGGTATCTGTCACGTTGTCGATATGGCGCAGGTTAGTCAGAGTCTGGCTTGAAACCTGACCTAGTGCTTCACCTGTTACCAGAGCTTCAATCTTGAACTTCTCCGCGACCATGCCTGCCGCACGCATAAACATACGCTTGAGGATAACGCCCATTTGGCCGTCATCAACTTTCTCAAGGATCTCAGCAACCACTGGTTCAAAGTCGACAGAGATAAAACGTACTTTTGCTGAAGAACCGTATTTGTTCCATAGATAGTGAGAGACTTGCTTCACACCGATCTCGTGAGCCGGGCCACCCAGATTGAAGAAGCAGTAATGTACTTTAGAACCACGTTTAATGTGCAGGTAGCTTGATACACCTGAGTCAAAGCCGCCAGAAATCAGGCTAAGAACATCTTCTTGTGTACCCAGAGGGAAACCACCCAGGCCTTTATAACGAGCGATAACCTGATTCAGCTTCTCGTTTGCTACTTCAAGTTTCACCGTCACGTCAGGGTTACGTAGTCGAACGCTTGCACTTTCAACAGCCTGGTTCAGACCGCCACCAACGTAACGCTCTAGTTCAATTGAGGTGAAGTCATGCTTACCACGACGCTTAGCGCGTACAACAAAGGTCTTACCTTCGATAAGTGGACGATTAAGTTCAAGCACTTGCTCGAAAATGTCATGCAGATCTTTGAACTCTGACTGTTGAACTTCAAGCACATGGTGGATACCCGGAGTATGGGTCAGTACTTCTAGCGTCTCTTTGTAGAACTCATCAGATTCAGCCGTCACTTCAATATGGTCACGACGGTTAAAGACAGCGACAGACTCAGTGCGACTCTTGATGATATTACGGATGTTACATTCAAGAATCTTTGTGAAGCGCTTACGCACAGACTCACTTTTTACAAAAATTTCTGGATGGGGCTTTACGATAAATTTCATAATTCACTTCACAAGTTAACTGTTTTCGCTAAATTCAGTGCTCTATTGAGCGTAGCAGCGCTCTTTAGCCATTCGCTGCCTCTAAGGGCGCAAGATTATACATGAAGCAAAGACCATAAAAAAGACGAGCGTTTTGCTCGTCTTTGTTTTGGATTACTGAAGTACCGGGACTTCGTCACTTTGTAAGGCTTCGCCCTGCATAATACTGATTTCAACACGTCGGTTTCGCGAACGTTGGGCCTCAGTATCGTTTGGCCCTAGCGGCTCAGTATCAGCCATCCCTCGAACTCGGAGACGTTCATGGTTAAAGCCTCGCACTTTTTCCATTTCCTGAGCAACAGACACGGCACGCTGCGCCGACAGATCCCAGTTTGAACGATACAACTCCGAATCAATACGCTGGTTATCTGTATGTCCAGACACACGAACCACACCAGGAATGTCTTTAACTAAATCTGCAATCTGGCGTACCAATGGACGGAACTTCGGCTGCAAGAATGCAGAGCCTTCTGGGAACGCGCCTTTTTCACGGATACGAATATCGATCTGCTGACCAAGGTTTTCAACCTCAATTGCACCTTGTTCAATCTCTCGCTCAAGCGCTTTCTTAATGCTCTCCATTAAGGTCTCAAGCTCTTGCGACATTTCAGCGGATTGCTGCTGTTCATTATCCGATTCTGAGTTTTGGTTATTCTGAGTAGAGGTATCCGGAGACTGTCCACCAGTCAGAGAACCTTTATCTCTTTGCGTACCACCAGCGCGGTCAGATTCACCTTCATGAAACTCTAGCGTTTGCTGAGTAATATCAATGGTCTGCTGCATGATGACATCAATCGGTGTTGGCTCAGGGCGACCAGGTCTGAATTCCTGAGCGATAATGCTGGTTCCTTTAGGGATATCTTTTACTTCCAGTCTGTTCTGCACACCAAAAGCAAATTTCATCGAGCCGGCAATCTGCTTGAACTTCAGTACATCCATTTCCGAGAACGAAAGCAGCAGTACGAAGAAACACATCAATAGAGACATCAAGTCAGCAAAGGTACCCATCCACAGCGGGAGGCCGGGAGGCGGACATTTGCAGTCGTTATCATCATCCATACTGCGTCCTTACTCGTTATCTACATCAAGAGCACGTTTGCCTTCATTGAGGTAGTTCTTCAGATAACTATCAATCACACGAGGGTTCTGGCCATCTTGAATTGCTAATACGCCATCCATAATCAGACGACGATTGAGCTTCTCTTGTTCACGACGTAGAGAAAGTTTGTCTGCGATCGGGAAGAACACCATGTTCGATAGGATCGCACCGTATAGGGTGGTCAAAAGAGCAACCGCCATTGCAGGGCCGATCGCTTTCGGGTCATCCATGTTAGAAAGCATCGCAACCAGACCAACCAGAGTACCGATCATACCCATCGCTGGTGCTACGTCACCAAATGCTCTAAATACACTTGAACCAAAATCGTGTCGCTCATCGGTGAGTGCGATATCTTTTTGCAGTGCAGCACGCACAACATCAGCGTCGTGACCATCTACCAGCAAGTCGATGCCTTTTTGCATAAAGCTGTTGGTGATTTCCATCTCTTCTAGGGCGAGAAAACCACCTTTACGTGCCGCGTCGGCCATCTCAACAACTTTAGCAATAAGATCTTCCGGCTCATCAGCTTTGAACATGAAGGCTTTGCCTGCGATCTTGGCCGCACCAAAAAACTGACCCATAGTGAACTTCATCAGCACCACGAAGGTAGAACCACCTACCACGATCAGAATCGACGTTACATCGATGAACATCATGATGCTTCCGCCTAGTATCATTGCCATGATAACGAAAGCAAAACCGCCAATCAGTCCTATCAGCGTTGCTAAATCCACAGAGCACTCCTCATGCTATCTTTGAGCTTCTAACAAATTATATCGGCAACATCTTCAGATCTTTAGTATTTTATTGATACCGCATTCACATAAATATAGATGCTTGCCCCACCTTTAGTACTAGGACTTTAACCCTAATACTCACTTGGGTATATGAAATGACCGCTTTAACTCCATTTTTCTGACAAATTTGCTCGGTTAAATTTGACCATCATTAATGGCTAAGGTAACTTTCGAGCATCTTTATCTAAGTAGAAATCTTATGGCGAGCAAGAAACCTGAAAACATGACCTTCGAGGCAACGATTGAAGAGCTCGATGCGATTGTAGAAAACCTCGAAAATGGTGATTTAGCATTAGACGATGCGCTTAAGAAATTTGAGCGTGGCATTACGCTTGCTCGCGCAGGTCAGAGCAAACTAAGTGATGCTGAGCAGCGTGTTAGTATCCTGCTACAAAATGATGACGAGTCACCACTGAGTGATTTCGAAGCTCAGCCAGAGTAATTGATTGAGAAGATGTCTGTTATGCAAGAGGCACTAACCTCACTACAACAACGAAACAACCAGCAGCTAGACAATTGGCTGCAATCGCTACCTCATCAAAACCTACCGCTGATCGAAGCCATGCGTTATGGCTTGTTACTTGGTGGTAAGCGAGCGCGCCCATTCCTGGTCTACATCACTGGCCAGATGCTCGGTTGTAAGCTAGAAGATTTAGACACTCCGGCATCAGCTGTCGAGTGTATCCACGCATACTCATTGATCCATGATGACTTACCCGCTATGGACGATGACGAGTTGCGTCGTGGTCAGCCAACCTGCCATATCAAATTTGATGAAGCGACAGCCATTTTAACCGGCGATGCGCTACAAACCCTCGCATTTACCATTCTCGCTGACGGTCAATTGAACCCTGAAGCAGAGAACTACCGTATAAAGATGGTCAAGGTACTGGCTGATGCATCCGGTGCCAACGGTATGTGTATGGGACAAGCCCTCGACTTAGCCGCTGAAAACCGCAATGTATCGCTACAAGAGCTGGAAGAAATTCACCGCAACAAAACGGGTGCGTTGATGAAGTCGGCAATTCGCTTAGGCGCATTAGCGGCGGGTGAGAAAGGTGAGCGCGTATTACCTATTCTCGATCAGTATGCTGACGCTATCGGCCTCGCTTTTCAGGTCCAAGACGACATTCTTGATATCATTAGCGATACCGAAACCCTTGGTAAGCCACAAGGCTCTGACCAAGAATTAAACAAAAGTACCTATCCTGCACTGCTAGGATTAGACGGAGCTATCAACAAAGCTCACACTCTGTTACACGAAGCTCTTCAAGCTTTGGAAGCAATCCCATACAATACAGAGTTACTCGAAGAGTTCGCCCGATATGTCATCGAGCGCAAGAACTAACACAATAAGCGCGCATTTATATGACTCTTGATATTTCAAAATATCCGACACTGGCTCTAGCAGATACACCTGATGAGCTGCGTAGCCTTCCTAAAGAAGTGCTACCGAAGCTGTGTGATGAATTACGCACCTACTTACTGAACTCAGTAAGTCAATCCAGTGGTCACCTGGCTTCTGGTCTAGGTACAGTTGAACTGACTGTTGCCCTTCACTATGTCTACAACACGCCATTTGATCAATTGGTGTGGGATGTTGGTCACCAGGCGTATCCACATAAGATTCTGACTGGTCGTCGCGATCAAATGCCGACGATTCGCCAAAAAGACGGTCTTCACCCTTTCCCATGGCGTGAAGAGAGTGAGTACGACACCCTGTCTGTTGGTCATTCGTCTACTTCGATCAGTGCAGCACTAGGTATGGCGATCAGCGCTGGTAAAGAAGACCTTAACCGTAAAGTGGTTAGCGTAATTGGCGATGGTGCGATTACTGCTGGTATGGCGTTTGAAGCCATGAACCACGCTGGTGACGTTCACCCAGACATGTTAGTGATCTTAAATGACAACGAGATGTCGATCTCTGAGAACGTTGGTGCACTCAATAACCATTTAGCTCAGGTACTTTCTGGCAGCCTTTACACTTCGATTCGAGAAGGCGGCAAGAAAGTCCTTTCGGGTGTACCGCCAATTAAAGAGTTGGTTCGTCGTACCGAGGAACACCTCAAAGGTATGGTCGTGCCTGGTACACTGTTTGAAGAGTTAGGCTTCAACTACATCGGTCCTGTTGATGGTCATGATGTCAACGAGTTGGTCAAAACTCTAAAGAACATGCGTGAGCTAAAAGGCCCACAGTTCCTGCATATCATGACGAAGAAGGGTAAAGGTTACGAGCCCGCGGAAAAAGATCCGATTGGCTATCACGGTGTACCTAAATTCGACCCTAGCCACACTTCATTGCCGAAAAGCAGTGGTGGCATGCCAAGTTACTCAAAGATCTTCGGTGACTTCCTGTGCGATATGGCTGCACAAGATCCTAAGCTGATGGCGATTACTCCGGCGATGCGTGAAGGCTCCGGTATGGTTCGTTTCTCTAAAGAGTACCCAGACCAATACTTCGATGTCGCCATTGCAGAGCAACACGCAGTGACATTGGCGACTGGTATGGCGATTGCCGGCGATCACCCTATTGTTGCTATCTATTCAACCTTCCTGCAGCGTGGTTACGATCAGCTAATCCACGATGTAGCGATTATGGATCTGCCGGTCATGTTTGCTATTGACCGCGCCGGACTCGTTGGCGCAGATGGTCAAACTCACCAGGGTGCCTTTGATCTTAGCTTTATGCGCTGTATTCCAAACATGGTTATCATGGCACCTAGCGATGAAAACGAATGTCGTCAGATGCTGTACACGGGTCATAAGCATACTGGCCCATCTGCAGTTCGTTACCCACGCGGTACGGGTATGGGCGCAGAAATTGAGCAAGAGTTCACTGCTTTAGAGATTGGTAAAGGCCGAGTGGTTCGCCAGGGCGAAAAAGTGGCCATCCTGAGCTTTGGTACTTTCTTGGGTAATGCTCTAGAAGCAGCTGAAGCGCTCAATGCGACTGTCGCTGACATGCGCTTCGTTAAACCACTCGATGAAGAGTTAATCAAACAGCTTGCCGCAGAGCATGATGTCATTGTCACCCTCGAAGAAAATGCCATTGCCGGTGGCGCTGGCTCAGGCGTGGTTGAGTTTATGATGAAAGAGAAGATTCTCAAGCCCGTGCTCAACCTTGGTCTACCTGATTACTTCATCCGTCAGGGAACTCAAGATGAGCTGCATCAAGAGCTTGGACTCGACGGTCAAGGCATTGAGAAAGCCATCCGAGAGTATATGCAAGGCTAGCCCAGCTTTAATTGATCAATAAGCCCTCGACGTGAGGGCTTATTTATTTTTATCGCTGACAACGTCGCACACTCATGTGCCAGCTTGATTATTCAAACACCCATCGCCACTAAGGTGCTGGCCATGCAAACTCTTCACATAGCTTTTGCCATGTCTCATCCAATCCAGCTTCGATGATTATCTCTTGTTGTGTAAATGGATGAACAAACTTGAGGGATGAAGCATGCAGCAGCAAACGGTGCGAATCATACACCTCTCTGAACAACTTGTTATGCTTACCATCACCGTGGGTCGTATCACCGACGATAGGGTGGCGCAGATGAGCCATATGACGTCTAAGCTGATGTTTGCGACCTGTTAATGGTTTCATCTCCATCAAGCAATAGCGAGTCGTTGGGAATCGACCTGTCGAGTGTGGGATTTCAACCTGAGCAAGAGGTTGGTAGTCCGTGATTGCCTCTTGCGCTTCTTTTTCCTGGCTCGCGTGTTTATCAGCGATTTTATCCAGTTCAACCTTGAGAGGGTAATCGAGACGACCAGATTCCAGAATCCAACCGCGTACAATCGCGTGATAAGTTTTCTCCATCTCGTGATTAGCAAACATCGGCATCACCTGAGAAGCCACTTCACTCGACAACGCAAAAATCAGTACCCCTGATGTCGGTCGATCCAAACGATGAAGCGGAAATACATGCTGACCAATTTGGTCACGGAGAGTTTGCATCACAAACTGAGTTTCATGCTTATCTAACCAACTGCGATGAACCAACATTCCCGCAGGCTTATTGACGGCAACAAAATATTCGTCCTGATATACGATCTCCAACACTAGCGACAAACCTCATCTAACTTTTGGATAATTGTAAGTAATGGTGTTAATTGCGACTGCTCTTTCCAACACTCCTCGAAGTAAGGCGCAATTGAAAATCCGCTCGGTAGCGGCTGATTTTGAGTGATCAGCAAACGGATACGGGCAATGAAGATCCATTGCAGCCACTCACTTGGCGTTAAGGTATCGATCGCAAATGGTTGTTGGCTAAGTAAGGCCTGCTCATCTGGAGGGGTCTCTTGCCACTGTCCAAGTTGTTGCATCGTCAGTTCTAAATCGTCGATAAGCTCGATCAATTGTTTCACTTTTGTCATTAATCTTTGTTTGGGACCTTGAAAATTGGCAATAGAATACCATCTATAGAGTAAATAAAGTTAGGACAATTGCTTCAATGGAAACCATTCATACCCTCACCCAGCTCCTCACTAACAGTGACTGCCAATATCAGGTCTTTGATCTTGGTCGACGTATTAAACAGATCGAAGCTAAGACTTTCGCAGACGTTGAAAAAGGCCAACAAGCTTACCCGTACCCAATGCAGCGCAAAGCACATATTGCAATTGCCTACTGGAATGAAGAGCAACAACCTTGGATCTGGTTTCTAAAGTTTGACCTGGATGAACGCGGACTACTCAAACAGTCAGATGTGGGTAACTTCATCAAGTACGTCATTGAAGCAATGGGCACTCGCCTCAACCAGGAACTGACTGAAGAGCAGCAAGAGAAGCTGGCGAACAACCCTTATACCTTCAAACCTGCTGAAGACAAGATGGCCGTGTTCCATAGCCAGGTGCGCGCTATGATGAACTTACCTTGTAGCCAGTATTATGAACACGCTCAGCACTACTTCGCTGGCGGTTTAGAGTGGGACAAATGGCATACTGTAGGTCTCCAAGGTGTAACAGACATCTGTGCCCGTTTAGGTCAGGAGCAAAACGGGGTTAATTTGCGTAAGGCGCTAAAACACCTACCTTCTGAGCCATTGTACGCATTACTTGGTGCACTGGAACATACCACTCTGCCGAGTAAACTGGCGCAGAACCTTGCTGAGATGGCAAAGCAGCAAATTGAAAGTGATGAGCCAGACCTGTTCTTACTTTCCGCATTAACGCGTGCCTTATCAGGCGCAGAAGATGCGATCTCAAAACCGATCGTTGACGGTGTTCTAGACAGTGCTCGCCTCAGTCACCAAGAGGTGTTGATTGGTATCGCGGGTCGATGCTGGCATTGGCTGGTCGATGCAAACACCGCAGAACAGTTCCTGCTTCGTCTGGCACAAACCGGCAATCAAAGCTTGTTCAACCAACTGTTTGCCGACTTGGTTATGCTCCCAGAGCTACGCATGGTCTTACTTCCTTTGCTCCATTCGAGCCCATCGGAAGAGTTAGCCAACGCTCTTATCAGCCTGCAGCAAGCAGCTAAGGCGTAACCATGATCCATGACCTGTTCGCTATCCTCGCTCTGGCGATTATCTGCTTAATCTTCTGGCAGCAAAGACGTCAGGCTGAGCTGGCTAAGAGTATCGCGGCACGTAAGTGTAACGAGCTCGACTTACAACTACTGAGCGTAGCGTTGAAAGGTCATAAACTAAAAACGCCAGACGGTGTCTGGCGTTGGCATTCTGTTTATCACTTTGAGTTTTCGTCTCTGGGTGATGATTGTTATCAAGGACAGATTGTTATGCAAGGTTTCCGACTAGCAAAGGTTGATCTACCGCCACATCGGATGTGAATACAAACTCATCATAAGGACCGAAAGTATCTTGCCTATGGGCATTTAACTCAAAGCCAAGCTTTTGCAGGATACGAATTGAAGGCTGATGGTCGACATTAGCGGTCGCGATAACGCGTTCTAAATTCAAATCACGTACTGCTTTGGAAAAGAATGCCTGCAAAACTTCACTAGCAATCCCCCTCCCCCAATAGTCCTTATCGAATATATAACCTAACTCTGGAAGCGTATCTAAATCTGAGATAAACACGTGCCCCATGTACTCTCTTGAGTGGCTGTCTAATACCGCCATCGCGAATATGTTTCTATCGTTAAGAACCTTCTCGAACTGTTTTTTGGCAGACGATACTGTATGCGCACCATTCATTTGCGCGCGGTTAATCGCACAGCAGTTGAGCATTAAAAATTCTGATTGTAGAGAGTCGTTATAAGGGACTAATAACGATCGGCGAGTCACTATAGTCATGACACATCCTTGTAAGCAGCAATAATTGTCTTTTAAAACAAAGCCGAAAAGTTAAACCAACTGATGGTTGCCTTTATTGATCTAGAACGTTTTTTTACATGTTGTTTTTTGAGTTTTTGTAAAGGTGAGATCTAAGAAAAGCCCCGATACGCTAGTATCGGGGCTTATAGTCTTACTCGCAGCAGTCCGGCTACAAAAGTTGCTCCATGCATCTTCCATAATAGTTACTGAATCCTTCAGTAATATCCTGACTTCGCCGTCCTAGCGGTGTCCTATTCATCCTGATAGCTAACGTTCCTCGTCAGCCCACATCACTTGTTCCTTGAGCGGTGTCCTTAGTATCGTCCTGATACTGTCCTTGCCTCATCCTAGAGGTGTCCATTGCTTTCCTTATCACTAACATCCTGATTAGCGAATGTATCCTTACAATGTCCTTTCGCTCCATGCTTGGTCAACCTTCCTGATTAACCATTCTTCATCCTGAAGATATCCAATCCTTGGTGTTTCCTGTTCCGAGTCAGTATCCTTCCGACAGGTTCTAATTTACCCTATTGGTACGTTTGAACAATGCCTTGCAGAGCAATTGTCGCTTGAATCAATTGAACGAAAAAGAAACAAAACATTTAATATCAACACCTTAACAAACTAAAAGTACCTTTAAGCCCGTTTAAAACACACTTTGTCTTACATCACTTGTGAGAAATATCGCACAAGCCATTTCTTAATTTTCCATTAGTCAACAAAGGGTACTGCCAGTATTATTAGTGATATCAGCACAACGGAGGTTTTATGCTTACTCAAGATGTTAGCCAAGAGCTAAAAGATGTCCTTGAACAGTTACACTCAGAAGGAAAAGAGCCAACCGTCGCTCTGGTCAAAGCGCGTTTGAGCACACCAGTGCCAATGCCAGCATTAATTACTACCTTAAAGAGCTGGAAAAGTGCTAACCGTGTTCCAAAGGTTGAAGTGGCAGCAAAACAACCAGATAACGAGGTTGACCGAATCGCTCAGCTCGAGGCTCAGGTTGCCGCATTAACAGAAAGATTGATGGTGTTAGAGAAAAAGCTCGGCGCTTAGCTCGCTAAAATAGCACTAGTGACAGATAACCACCCTAGCGACAAAAACAAAAAAGGCTTGGCATAATGCCAAGCCTTTCAATTCGTAGCGGGTTAAATTACCAACCTGTTACTTCACGTAGACCTTTGCCGATGTCAGCAAGAGATTTAACCGTCTTAACGCCTGCAGCTTCTAGTGCAGCGAACTTGTCTTCAGCAGTACCTTTACCACCAGAGATGATTGCGCCTGCGTGGCCCATACGCTTACCTGGAGGAGCTGTAACACCTGCAATGTAAGAAACGACTGGCTTAGTGACGTTCTCTTTGATGAATGCTGCAGCTTCTTCCTCAGCAGTACCACCGATTTCACCAATCATTACGATTGCTTCAGTTTCAGGGTCTTCTTGGAATAGCTTCAGGATGTCGATGAAGTTTGAACCAGGGATTGGGTCACCACCGATACCAACACAAGTAGACTGACCGAAACCTTCGTCTGTCGTCTGCTTAACCGCTTCGTAAGTTAGTGTACCTGAACGAGATACGATACCCACTTTACCTTTCTTGTGGATATGGCCAGGCATGATACCAATCTTACACTCGTCTGGAGTGATTAGACCCGGACAGTTAGGACCGATCATGCGAACGCCAGTCTCTTCCAGCTTCACTTTAACGTCGATCATATCTGTTGTAGGGATACCTTCAGTGATTGTTACGATTAGCTCGATACCCGCATCAATCGCTTCAAGAATTGCATCTTTACAGAAAGGTGCTGGTACGTAGATAACTGTTGCTGTCGCGCCTGTTGCTTCTACTGCTTCACGCACTGTGTTGAATACTGGAAGACCTAGGTGAGTTTGACCACCTTTACCCGGAGAAACACCACCAACCATCTGTGTACCGTATGCGATAGCTTGCTCAGAGTGGAAAGTACCCTGACCACCAGTGAAACCCTGACAGATTACTTTGGTGTCTTTATTAATTAGTACAGACATTATTTGCCCTCCGCAGCAGCAACAACTTTCTGAGCTGCGTCAGTTAGCGACTCAGCTGCAATGATATCAACATCAGAATTAGCAAGAACTTCGCGACCAAGGTCAGCGTTAGTACCTTCTAGACGAACAACTACTGGTACGCTTACGCCTACCTCTTTAACCGCACCGATAATACCTTCAGCGATCATGTCACAACGAACGATACCACCGAAGATGTTTACTAGTACTGCTTTTACATTGTCATCAGACAGGATGATCTTGAATGCTTCTGCTACACGCTCTTTAGTCGCGCCGCCACCTACGTCTAGGAAGTTAGCTGGCTTGCCGCCGTGTAGGTTTACGATATCCATCGTACCCATTGCCAGACCTGCACCGTTAACCATACAGCCAACATTGCCGTCTAGTGCTACGTAGTTTAGTTCCCACTGAGCTGCGTGTGCTTCACGCTCATCTTCTTGCGAAGGATCGTGCATTTCACGTAGCTTAGGCTGACGGTACATCGCGTTAGAGTCGATGTTAATCTTACCGTCAAGACATAGCAGGTTGCCTTCGCCAGTAATTACAAGAGGGTTGATCTCCAGTAGAGCAAGGTCGTACTGAGAGAACATGTTGCCAAGACCCATGAAGATCTTAACAAATTGTTTGATTTGGTCGCCTTCAAGACCTAGCTTGAATGCTAGTTCACGGCCTTGGTAAGCTTGTGGGCCTACTAGTGGATCGATAGCTGCTTTGTGAATCAACTCAGGAGTCTCTTCTGCAACTTTCTCGATTTCAACACCACCTTCAGTAGATGCCATGAATACAACTTTACGAGTTGCACGGTCAACAACAGCACCCAGGTAAAGTTCGTTAGCAATGTTTGATGCTTCTTCAACTAGGATTTTAGTTACAGGCTGACCATTTGCGTCTGTTTGGTAAGTTACCAGGTTTTTACCTAGCCACTTTTGTGCAAACTCTTTAACGCCATCTTTAGTATCGTGTAGCTCTACGCCACCCGCTTTACCACGTCCACCAGCGTGAACCTGACATTTAACAACTTTCTTCTCTGTAGAGATACGACCTGCAGCTTCAAAAGCTTCTTGTGGTGTATCACACGCGTAACCTTCCGGTACAGGCAAACCGAATTCTGCAAACAGCTGTTTGGCTTGGTATTCATGCAAATTCATTTTGATATTCCGTTTATTTTCCCTTAGGGGATTATTATTTCCATAACGGCGCTTATTTGCGCGCGTCTGTAGGGTCTTCTCAAATAAATCACGATCTATTTTCTAATAGCTTAGTGACTCAAATGAAGGCCAGACAGTTGAGCCAGTCTAGCCTTTGAAACTATCGAACGTCTAGCCAGCTCAGCCAACTAGACGTTTTAGCGATATTAAACGTCTAATAGCAGACGTGCTGGATCTTCTAGCAACTCTTTAATGGTTACCAGGAAGCCCACTGACTCACGGCCATCGATTAGACGGTGGTCGTAAGATAGTGCCAGGTACATCATTGGCAGGATTTCTACCTTGCCATCAACAGCCATTGGACGCTCTTGGATCTTGTGCATACCAAGAATTGCTGACTGAGGTGGGTTGATGATTGGCGTAGACATTAGTGAACCAAATACACCACCGTTCGTGATAGTGAAGTTACCACCCATTAGCTCATCAACCGTTAGCTTGCCGTCGCGGCCTTTGATTGCTAGCTCTTTGATGCCTTTTTCTACGTCAGCAAAACCTAGAGTGTCACAGTCTTTCAGAACTGGAGTTACCAGACCACGTGGCGTAGATACTGCCATGCTGATGTCGAAGTAGTTGTGGTAAACGATATCATCACCGTCGATAGATGCGTTCACTTCTGGGTAACGTTTCAGAGCTTCAGTTACGGCTTTCACGTAGAAAGACATAAAGCCTAAACGAATACCGTGACGCTCTTCGAACTGGTCTTTGTACTGCTTACGAAGATCCATGATTGGCTTCATGTTAACTTCGTTGAACGTCGTTAGCATTGCCGTGTTGTTCTTCGCTTCTAGTAGACGGTTCGCAACAGTCTTACGTAGACGAGTCATTGGTACACGTTTCTGACTACGTGCAGCTGCTGGCGCTTCAACAGCAGCAGGAGCTTCCGCTTTAGGTGCTGCTTTCGCGTTAGCCAGGTGAGCTTCGATATCTTCACGTGTGATACGACCGCCAACACCAGTACCTTTAACCTGGTTCGCTTCAAGGCCGTGCTCTGCAAGCAGGCGACGAACTGCCGGGCTTAGTGCATCATTGCTCTCTTCAGTCAGAGATGCTTTGTGACGCTTGTCCGGAGACGCTTCTGACTCTTCAGTCGTGTCTGTTGTTGGTTCACCAGCAACCGCGCCAGGCTTAAGCTTAGCGATTAGCTGCTTAGAAAGTACTGTTGCACCTTCTTCTTCAATGATTGCTTCTAGAACACCCGCTTCAGGAGCTGGAACTTCTAGTACTACTTTATCTGTTTCAATATCAACCAGAACTTCATCGCGCTCTACTGCTTCGCCTGGTTGTTTGTGCCATGTTGCCACTGTTGCATCAGCGACAGATTCAGGTAAATCTGGAACCAGAATTTCAATTGTCATATCTGTTTCTTCCTTTAACTTCTAGCTCTTAATCCGAAGTTTTTGTATTCACGTTAAGTGCGTCTTCAACCAACGCTTTCTGTTGTTTCAAGTGTACTGACATGTAACCTACTGCAGGTGATGCTGATGCTGGACGTCCAGCGTATTTAAGATCTGCACCTGCTGGGATGGCAGCACGGAAGTTATGTTGGCTACAGTACCAAGCGCCCTGGTTTTGAGGCTCTTCCTGACACCAAACAAAATCTTCTACATTGGTGTATTGCTCAATTGCAGCTTTTACTTCATCCATTGGGAATGGGTATAGCTGTTCAATACGAACAATCGCGACATCGTCCTGTTCATTGTTACGACGCTGCTCTAGCAGATCGAAGTAAACTTTACCTGAACAGAATACAACGCGTTTCACCTTCGCAGCTTCTAGGTCATCAATCTCACCAATCGCCGCTTGGAATGTGCCTTCTGCCAGCTCTTCAATCGTTGAAGTACATAGCGGATGACGTAGCAGAGATTTAGGTGACATAACCACTAGAGGGCGACGCATAGGTCTTACAACCTGACGACGGATCATGTGGTAAACCTGAGCCGGAGTTGAAGGAACAACAACTTGCATGTTTTGTTCAGCACATAGCTGAAGGTAACGCTCAAGACGAGCTGATGAGTGCTCTGGACCCTGACCTTCATAACCATGAGGCAATAGCATTGTCAGGCCACATAGACGTGCCCACTTCTGCTCACCTGATGAGATAAATTGGTCGATAACAACCTGTGCACCGTTGGCAAAGTCACCAAACTGCGCTTCCCAGATCGTTAAGCCGCTTGGCTCAGCCGTCGCATAACCGTATTCGAATGCCAGTACAGCTTCTTCAGAAAGAACTGAGTCAAAAACTTCAAACGGGCCTTGCTTGTCATGAATGTTCGCTAGCGGAACAAACGTGCTCGCATCGTTTTGGTTGTGCAGTACAGAGTGACGGTGGAAGAAGGTACCACGGCCTGAATCCTGACCTGAGATACGAATACGCTTACCGTCATCAACCAGTGTTGCGTAAGCAAGAGTTTCAGCCATACCCCAGTCAATCGCTTTTTCACCGCTCAACATAGATGTACGGTCATTGTAGAGCTTGTTTACACGGCTCTGAAGCTTGTGACTTTCTGGGTACTGACAAATGCGGTGACCAAGTTCAACCAGACGATCTTTATCGAATTGGTTGTTCCACTCAACATCCCAGTCGTGGCCTAGATATGGAGACCAGTCTACTGAATGCAGAGCCATTGGGCGCCACTCTTTAACAACAACTTCGCCGCGGTCAAGAGCATCACGGTATTCGTTAACCAGCTGAGTTGCCGTATCGATACCGAAATCACCACGCTCCATCAGTACGTCTGCATATAGCTTACGTGGCGTTGGGTGTTTCTTGATCTTCTGGTACATCAGCGGCTGAGTTGCATTTGGCTCATCGGCTTCGTTGTGACCGTGGCGACGGTAACAAACTAGGTCGATAACCACATCGCGTTTGAATTCGTTACGGTAATCTAGAGCGATACGAGTAACAAATGCCACCGCTTCTGGATCGTCAGCGTTAACGTGGAAAATTGGCGCCTGAACCATCTTAGCGATGTCAGTACAATACATAGTCGAACGTGTATCGTTCGGATTCGACGTTGTGAAACCAACCTGGTTGTTAACAACGATACGAACTGTACCACCAACACGGAAGCCACGAGCTTGCGACATGTTGAAAGTTTCAGCAACCACACCCTGACCAGCAACTGCCGAGTCACCATGAATAGTGATCGGAAGAACTGTCGTTCCTTCAGTATCACCTAAACGGTCTTGACGAGCACGAACCGAGCCGATAACTACTGGGTTAACAATCTCTAGGTGAGAAGGGTTAAATGCTAGAGCTAAGTGAACATCACCACCTGGTGTAGCGAAATCAGCCGAGAAACCCTGGTGATATTTAACGTCACCTGTACCCCAAGTGTCATCGTGCTTACCAGCAAACTCGTCAAACAGATCCTGAGGTTTCTTACCCAGAACGTTGACCAGCATGTTAAGACGACCACGGTGAGCCATACCAATGACCACTTCACGCATACCGCTCTTACCAGCATGGCGAATCAGTTCTTTAGTCATTGGGATAAGTGCATCACCACCTTCTAGCGAGAAACGTTTTGCACCCGGGAACTTCGCGCCCAAGTAACGTTCCAGACCTTCAGCGGCAGTGAGCTCTTCAAGAAATTCTTGCTTCTCTTCTTTGCTGAAAGACGGTTGGCCAACCACTGACTCTAAACGTTGCTGGATCCAACGTTTCTGTTCAGTATCAGTCATGTGCATGTATTCAGCACCAACTGAGCCACAGTAGATTTTTTGCAGCGAAGAGTGGATATCTTTCAATTGCATAGTCTCTTTGCCGATAGCAAAAGAACCTACGTTGAAAGTTTCTTCAAGATCGTCTTGTGTAAGATTGTGGAATGCAGGATCTAGCTCCGCCACTGGTGGACGTTGCCATAAACCTAGAGGGTCAAGCTGTGCCGCTTCGTGACCACGAAAGCGATAAGCATTGATTAATTGGAGTACTTTTACCTGTTTAGCGTCGACATCAGGATCACTAACTTGGACATTGTAATGCTTTGTTTCTTGAGCGAGTCGTCGGAAGTAGTCACGGACACGTGAATGTGGTTGTTCAACCACTTCTTCTGACGGCTTTGGTAAACCATCAAAAACACGTTTCCACTCCTCACTTACCAGATCGGGATCACTTAGATACAGTTCGTAGAGGTCCTCTACATACGTTGCATTGGCGCCAGCCAAGTGTGAAGACTCGAGCCACGCCTTCATCACGCCGTTGTGCATATTTTCCCTTAACCAGTAGTTTTCACGTTTGCTTCGGTCTACGCCGAGCTATTAAGAGCCGGCCCAGATTAGGCCGGCAATTTTTTGTTAATTAGACAGAGCGGTTAACCAGCATAGTCTTAATGTGACCAATCGCTTTTGTCGGGTTCAATCCCTTAGGACAAACACTTACACAATTCATGATGCCGTGGCAACGGAAAACGCTAAATGCGTCATCAAGATTTGATAGACGTTCGTCTGTCGCTGTATCGCGGCTATCAATTAACCAACGGTAAGCAGCCAGAAGACCAGCAGGACCGATAAATTTGTCTGGGTTCCACCAGAAAGATGGACACGATGTTGTACAACATGCACACATGATACATTCGTACAGACCATCTAGATGAGCACGCTCATCTGGCGTTTGCAGGTTCTCGCGTGATGGCGGTAGAGCACCGTCATCAATCAAGAAAGGCTTAACTTTCGCATAGTTATCGTAGAACTGTGTCATGTCAACAATAAGATCGCGAACCACTGGCAAACCTGGTAGTGGACGAATCACAATCTTGTCTGCTTTTAGTGCAGAAAGTGGTGTGATACACGCCAGACCATTTTTACCGTTCATGTTGAGACCATCAGAACCACACACACCTTCACGGCACGAGCGACGGAACGAGATGCTTGGATCTTGCTCTTTAAGTAAGATCAGAGCATCAAGAAGCATCATGTCAGAGCCTTCTTCCACTTCAAGAGTGTAGTCTTTCATGTAAGGCTTCTGGTCAACATCCGGATTGTAGCGGTACAAAGAGAAATTCAGTTTCATAATCTTATCCTCCTTTCCTTAGTACGTACGTGCTTTAGGTGGGAACGCTTCACGATGGATAGGTTCCATGTTTACATCACGCTTATTCATACCTTCCGTCTCTGGATTGTAGATAGAGTGACATAGCCACTGAGCGTCATCACGATCCGGGAAGTCAAAACGAGCGTGCGCACCACGACTTTCTGTACGGTAGTTTGCCGCTACAGCCGTTGCATAAGCTGTTTCCATCAAGTTTTCTAGCTCTAGACACTCAATACGCTGAGTGTTGAACTCGGTAGATTTATCAGCAAGGTGTGCGTTCTTCAGACGCTCACGGATAACTTTCAGCTCTTCCAGACCTTTAGCCATTGCATCCCCTTCACGGAATACCGAGAAGTTGTTCTGCATACATTGCTGTAGATCTTTACGGATTTGCGCTGGGTCTTCACCCTCAGTGCTGTTTTCCCAACGGTTGTAACGCTCTAAAGAACGCTCAATGTCTGCTTCAGTCGCAGGTTTCGCTTCCGCTTGCTTAGCTAGAGTTTCACCCAGGTGTAGACCTGTTGCACGACCGAATACAACCAAGTCTAGTAGTGAGTTACCACCCAGACGGTTAGCGCCGTGTACTGATACAGATGCGATTTCACCACAAGCGAATAGACCTTGAACTTCTACGTCCGCACCGCTTTCGTCTTGCTTAATAGCCTGACCTGAAACCTGAGTTGGGATACCACCCATCATGTAGTGACATGTTGGGATTACTGGAATTGGCTCTTTAACTGGGTCAACGTGTGCAAACGTACGAGACAGTTCACAAACACCCGGTAGACGTGACTCAAGAGTCTCTTTACCCAGGTGATCCAGTTTCAGTTTAATGTGAGGACCCCAAGGGCCATCGCAGCCGCGACCTTCACGAATTTCGATCATCATTGAACGAGCAACAACGTCACGACCAGCAAGGTCTTTCGCGTTTGGAGCGTAACGCTCCATGAAGCGCTCACCGTCTTTATTAAGCAGGTAACCACCTTCACCACGACAACCTTCAGTTACAAGAACACCTGCACCAGCGATACCCGTTGGGTGGAACTGCCACATTTCCATGTCTTGCATAGGTACGCCTGCACGCAGCGCCATACCAACACCATCACCCGTGTTGATGTGAGCGTTAGTAGTCGATGCGTAAATACGACCCGCACCACCCGTAGCCAGGATGGTTGCTTTTGATTTGAAGTAACAAACTTCACCGGTTTCCATGCATAGCGCAGTACAACCTAGAACAACACCATCTTCGTTTTTAACAAGGTCAAGTGCATACCACTCAGAGAAAACCGTTGTTTTGTGTTTGATGTTTTGTTGGTAAAGAGTGTGTAGAAGCGCGTGACCTGTACGGTCAGCTGCAGCAGCTGTACGAGCAGCCTGCTCACCACCAAAGTTCTTTGACTGACCGCCGAAAGGACGCTGGTAGATAGTACCGTTGTCAAAACGAGAGAAAGGAAGACCCATTTTCTCCAGTTCGATAACAGACTCAGGACCGTTCTTACACATGTACTCGATAGCGTCCTGGTCACCAATGTAGTCAGAACCTTTTACTGTATCGTACATGTGCTGTTCCCAGTGGTCTTCGTGCGCGTTACCTAACGCAACAGTGATACCACCCTGTGCTGATACAGTGTGAGAACGAGTAGGAAATACTTTAGAAAGCAATGCACAAGACAGGCCTTGCTCAGAAATTTGTAGCGCAGCACGCATGCCTGCACCACCAGCGCCGATAACTACGGCATCAAATTCGCGAACTGGAATAGACACTTACGCACCCCACAGAATAAATAGACCAGAGAAGAAGTAACCAAACAGTACAGCGATAACGCCTAACTGCAGGCCGCCACGAAGCTTAGCGCATTTGATGTAGTCAGTAAGAACCTGCCACAAACCGATCCACGCGTGAATCAGTACCGAAACTAACGCTAGCATCGTGAACACTTTAGTGAACGTGCCACCAAAGAACTGAGTCCAAGATACGTAAGAAATATCCGTGAAAGCACAAAAGCTAACCAGATAAATTGTATAAAGTGTCATGATGATCGCAGTAGCACGAATTAATAGGAAATCGTGTACACCATTACGACCAAAAGATGAAATATGTTTTACCATACCATTACCCCCGCCAGTAGAGACAGAACGGCCGTAGCTGCGAATGCAACCTTAGCGCTCATTGCACCAGATTCCAGCTCTTCAAAATGACCCATATCCATTAACAAGTGACGAACGCCACCAGCAATGTGATAGGCCAAAGCCGTTAGGATGCCCCATAAGATAAACTTCACAAAGAAACCGTCGACAATATCAACAGCCTCTGCATAACCGACTGGGGAGGATAGCGAAATGGATAGTAACCATAGCAAAATTCCGACCGCGACAAACGTAATCACACCGGAGACACGGTGTAAAATAGATGCGATTGCAGTGATCGGAAAGCGAATGGTCTGTAAATCTAAATTAACAGGTCTTGACTTTCTTTCTTTCACGGGCTTGCTCACTCAGCTCCATTGAGCATTTATAGTTATGAACGAATTTTGATTGCAAACCTACAAAACTTAACATTTATTTAACAGTTGACTGCAACAATTGCCGAAGTATTTTGTAAAATAATTGTTAACAACAAGGATTAAAACTTCACCTCACATTTGTTTCAAGCCTTGAATTTATAAGGTTTCCACCAAAATTTACTGCGCCACTATACGGCTGGCAACATTCTAATACAATTGATGTAACAATTTTTGCTACACAGACCAGATTTTTAACGTTACACCTTCAAAAAATCATAACAAGTGCACACATCAGAGGAGAAAAATTGACTTTGATAACGAACACACGTACAAAAATGTCACACAAACATCCTGGACGGATTAAATAATAAACAAAGGAGATTGTTATGGCAGATAAGAAAGCTACCCTTCATGTTGAAGGTCAAGCGCCTATCGAGCTGCCGATTACTGAAGGTGCCCTGGGTACTCCGGTAATTGATGTTCGTAAACTGGGAGCAAACGGATATTTTACTTTTGACCCAGGTTTTCTTGCCACTGCATCCTGTGAATCTCAAATCACCTATATCGATGGCGGCAAAGGTATTCTTTTGCACCGCGGTTACCCTATTGATCAGCTAGCTAACAATGCTGATTACTTAGAAGTATGTTACATCCTTCTTTATGGTGAAGCCCCAACACGTGAGCAATACGAGCAGTTTAAAACAACCGTTACTCGTCACACTATGGTCCATGAGCAAATTGCGAGCTTCTTCCACGGCTTCCGTCGTGACGCTCACCCAATGGCTGTAATGTGTGGTGTAGTTGGCGCATTGGCTGCGTTCTACCACGATTCACTCGACATTAATAATGACACACACCGTGAAATCACGGCATACCGACTACTGTCGAAAATGCCTACTCTTGCGGCTATGTGTTACAAGTACTCTATTGGTCAGCCTTTCATTTACCCACGTAATGATCTGAGCTACGCAGAGAACTTCCTTCACATGATGTTCGCAAACCCATGTGAAGAGTACGAAGTAAACCCTGTAGTTGCTCGCGCAATGGACAAGATCTTTACTCTACACGCAGACCACGAGCAAAACGCTTCTACTTCTACAGTACGTCTTGCTGGTTCTTCTGGTGCTAACCCGTTTGCATGTATTGCAGCAGGTATCGCTTCTCTTTGGGGCCCTGCACACGGCGGCGCTAACGAAGCATGTCTGAAGATGCTTGAAGAGATCGGCAGTGTTGACAACATTCCAGAATATGTTGAACGCGCTAAAGATAAAGAAGACCCGTTCCGCCTAATGGGCTTCGGTCACCGTGTTTACAAGAACTACGACCCACGTGCGACAGTAATGCGCGAAACGTGTCACGAAGTTCTTAAAGAGCTAAACATTCAGGATCCACTACTAGACGTAGCTATGGAACTTGAGCGCATCGCTCTTTCTGATGAGTACTTTGTTTCTAAGAAACTATACCCGAACGTAGACTTCTACTCAGGTATCATTCTTAAAGCAATCGGCATCCCAGTTTCAATGTTTACAGTAATCTTCGCTCTATCTCGTACGATCGGCTGGATTGCACACTGGAACGAAATGCACAGCGACCCACTAAACCGTATCGGTCGTCCACGTCAGCTATACACAGGTGAAGTTCAACGTGAATTCTCACCTCTACACGAGCGTGAATAGTTTTTAATTCCCAAGGATTAGATTCTAGAAGAGTTAAGGGTTGATGCGAGAGCATCAGCCCTTTTTTAGAGTCGAGAGTCGAGAGTCGAGAGTCGAGAGTCGAGAAAATCTTGAAGGGCTGACAGTACATATCAACCACTTCCTCTTAAAATCCGTCAATTAGCCTTTACAAAAACCAACCCTGACATCAGTTTCCGACTCATTAACCACGAGCACCTCTCGAAGTGCGTAGCCCGTTCTAAATTATCGAAGGACGAAGTCCGGTCTCGAAGAGAAGCGTTCTAACATCCCGAAGGGCGCAGCCCGCCTTTACCTAAACCGGGTTATCAATATCAATAAACGTGACTTCCAGTCCGTGCTCCTGGGCTAACCACTCACCCAGAGCTTTTATGCCGTAACGTTCAGTCGCGTGGTGACCTGCCGCGAAGTAATGAACCCCCATTTCGCGTGCTGTGTATGTCGTACGCTCAGAAATCTCACCCGAAACAAAAGCATCCAGTCCCAGTTTTACCGCCAACTCTATATAGTCCTGACCGCCGCCTGTGCACCAACCAATAGTTTCGATTAGCTTGCTCTCATCTTCTGGGGCGATATGTAGAGGCTGACGATTAAGCACCGTGTTGATCTTGTGGGCAAACTCGCCGCCTGACATTGGTTGCTTTAAGCAACCAAACATCGCAACTGATTGCTCATGGCCTTCCATACCACCTTCCACTTCGATCTCAAGCAGACGAGCAAGTTCAGCGTTGTTACCGAGTTGCGGATGAATGTCTAGAGGCAAATGGTAACCAAATAAGTTGATGTCATTCTTTATCAGGCTACGGATACGCTTACCCTTCATACCACGAATCGGCTCTGGTTCCCCTTTCCAGAAGTAACCATGGTGAACCAGAATTGCATCAGCATTTAGCTCGATAGCTTTATCGATCAGAGCTTGTGAAGCGGTTACACCAGTCACAATTCGCTTGATGGTCTCAGTGCCTTCAACTTGAAGACCATTTGGTGCATAGTCTTTGATCAACTGCGGAGACAGCTTGTCATTAAGGATTTTTTCTAGTTTTAAATTGTTCATTGTCACTTCCAATTATCGTCAGCTATAAACAGCTGGCTATGACTCCAAAGTTTACTGCCTCAAAGTGTATTCCAACCATAGCGGTGATACCAGCAGCTAGTTACAATAGTGCTAACGCAGAATAAATAGGCCCAAGGATGAACCAACTACAACGTTTCTATCAGTGGATAGCAGCAGCCCCTTCACTATTTGAGTTGAAAGCCCCTTTTGTCAGTCTTGAACACCTCACCCCTGAGCCCTTGCAGCAAAACAACTATCAGGGTAATCCAAGACTTGGCTTTCTCTATCAATATCTATGTACCGAGCTGCTCACTCATAGTGGCTGCTATCAACTGGAAGCGGAAGAAATTCAGATCAATCGAGAGTCAGGCCAAACGCTCGGAGCGATAGATCTGATTTTAAATAATGAGGCTGGCAACCAATTGGAACACTGGGAAGTGGCAATCAAATTCTACCTGCTCCATCAGGGGACATGGTATGGCCCCAATGCCCATGATCAACTAGATAAAAAGCTCGATAGAATGTTAACTCATCAGCTCAAGATGAGTTCCTGCGCCGAGTTCCTCACTCAGTACCCACAATATCAGGATATGTCTGAACACTTATTGCTTCAGGGCAGGCTCTATATCAATCCATTTTCTCCTGAGCAGGTGCCGGAGGAGTGTCTTGGCTATCGCTTAAATCAGAGTCAGATTAGCGGATATTGGTGTTATCAGAGTCAGTGGCAACAGATAGGCGCGCCTTTATACCCATTAGAAAAACCACAATGGGCAACCGGTACAACGGAGTTTGAGAAACCAATTGAGAAACCTGATGGGCGTTTTGTTCATGCCCAGACTAAAGAGGGACAATTTTGGTTTGTGGTGCCAGATAGTTGGCCGGGAAGCTGAGAAGCGAGAAGCGAGAAGCGAGAAGCGAGAAGCGAGAAGCGAGAAGCGAGAAGCGAGAAGCGAGAAGCGAGAAGCGAGAAGCGAGAAGCGAGAAGCGAGAAGCGAGAAG
>Ga0209379_10000383_pt1 | contig 39821 bp, 32 predicted proteins | sample tdDd001_FD_187124 | JGI IMG/M metagenome (GOLD analysis project Ga0209379, IMG submission 187124) | Marine sediment microbial communities from the Atlantic coast under amendment with organic carbon and nitrate - tdDd00.1 (SPAdes)... | ecosystem: Environmental > Aquatic > Marine > Coastal >... | reverse complement strand
ACGCTTTCACGTCATCCTTCCAAGATTTTCTCGCTTCTCGCTTCTCGCTTCTCGCTTCTCGCTTCTCGCTTCTCGCTTCTCGCTTCTCGCTTCTCGCTTCTCGCTTCTCGCTTCTCGCTTCTCGCTTCTCGCTTCTCGCTACTTCTCAAACAACTCAGTATGCAACTTCTGAATCGCTAATCGTGACACTGACTCATCAACCAGGAAGCACAGGTTGTGCGGGCTTGCACCGTAACAGATCATGCGTAGGTTGAACTCTTCGAGTGTGCCGAAAACCTGTTTTGCGTAGCCTTTGCTTTCACTCATATTGTTACCAATCAGAGCCACAAGGCAGAGGTTGTGCTCAACTTCTACGGTACACAATTCTTCAAGTTCCAGACGCGCTGCTTCTGGTAGTTGTGGCGCGCCACCAGAGGTATCTGTCTGATCCAATGTCAGTGACACACTGATTTCTGACGTGGTGATCAGGTCTACTGAGATCTTGTGTTTCGCAAGAATTTCGAAAACTTTAGCTAAGAAACCGTACGCATGGAACATTTGCGCGCTGCGTAATGTCACCATAGTTTGATTACAGCGCAGTGCTAGAGCACGGAATAGTGGCGAGCTTTCAACTTGGTGACGAATCCATGTACCACCTTTCTCAGGCTCTTTTGATGAGCCGACGAAGACTGGAATATCGTGGCGTAAAGCCGGAACCAGTGTGGAAGGGTGAAGGATTTTAGCGCCAAAGTTTGCCATCTCTGATGCTTCGCTGAAGCTAATTTCAGGAATCGGTGATGCTTTTGGTGCAATGCGTGGATCCGTGGTGTAGATACCCGGTACATCAGTCCAGATCTCCAGTCCTGAAGCTTCTACCGCTTCGGCAATCAAGGCGGCGCTATAGTCACTGCCGCCTCGTCCTAAAGTCGTGGTGTTGCCTTCGCTATCTGAACCGATAAAGCCCTGAGTCACCACGACATAGTCTTGGCACTGAGGAATTAACCGTTGCTGTGCTAATGAAGAAATTTGCTCTAGTTGTGGCTCTGCCTTACCAAAGTTACTGTCGGTACGTAACACGTCACGGATATCAAAGCGTACTGCATTGATACCGCGCTCTTTCATGAGTTGGGTAAGCAGGTGAGTCGACATGAGTTCACCACAGGCTACCAGGTGATCAGTCAGTTTGTGACTAGACTGAATTGATGCGGCCTCAGCGAGGCTAGTCACTGTATCGAGGATAGCGTAAACCTCGGTTGCCGTTTGAGTGGCATCTTCCAATTGATTTAACACGGCGTCATGAATTTCAGCTAACTGGGCTAAAACTTCATTGCGTCGAGTTTGGTCTTGTACGCCATTGGCTAATTCGACCAGTAGGTTAGTGACACCTGAACATGCGCTACTTACGACAAGTTTAGTGTTCGGATTGCTTTCAATAATTGCAGCACAACGGCTCATCGCTTCAAAGTTAGCGACACTAGTTCCACCAAATTTAGCTACATTAAAACTGCTCACAGCATTTCTCCCAAGGCTTCCTGAAATAAAAAATTTTGGTAGCTATACCAACATCCAATGTTTTGCTTTGATGAAGAGATTTGAGCGAAAGAGAGGTCTATTTTTGAATGACTTACCTCAGAAGCTCATCATCAGACTGGGCTGATGACAGTTGTAGGGATTCAGCCCTAACAACCGACAGACCCAAACCGACAATTCGGATCCATCTCGGCACTACTCCCCCTCAAGGTGTTGTATTGGATTTGTGGCTCCACAACACGTCTACCTGGGCAGTGCTCCTCTTCTGCAAAATAATTTGCCATGTGGCATAAATATTCACCACATCACCTGCATTGAACGTGTTTCTGTGAACTATGTCAATGGCTTTCTTTAACTTTATGTCATTTATAATTTAACAAACTTGTGACACTGGTTTGACCTCGCTACTTTGGGCTAATTGTCGCGGCGGCAGAATTGGATTAAGGTGGTTTGATAAATAGAGATAGAACGAAAACGATAATTCAAAAGGAGCCGCCAATGACGATTCAGAGTTTTATTCCTCCCCACCGTATTCTTATGGGCCCTGGTCCATCTGATATTTCCCCACAAGTATTGCAAGCTTTGAGTCGTCCTACCGTTGGACATTTGGATCCGCTGTTTGTCGCTATGATGGATGAGCTCAAGTCACTACTAAAGTACGCTTTCCAGACTGAAAATGAATTTACAATCGCGGTCTCAGCGCCGGGTAGCGCTGGGATGGAAACCTGTTTTGTTAATCTGGTTGAACCTGGTGAGAAAGTCATTGTGTGTCGTAATGGTGTATTTGGTGAACGCATGCGTGAGAACGTGGTTCGTGCAGGAGGCATTGCGGAAGTCGTTGATGATGAGTGGGGCGCACCAGTCTCTGTCGATAAAGTAGAGCAGGCATTGAAAGCCAACCCTGATGCTAAGGTTCTGGCATTCGTACATGCTGAAACTTCAACAGGTGCATGCAGTGATGCTGAAGCTTTGGGTAAGCTAGCTAAGCAGTATGGCGTTTTGACTATTGTGGACGCCGTGACGTCGTTAGGTGGTGTGCCACTTAAAGTCGATGAATGGCAACTTGATGCGGTTTACTCTGGTAGCCAGAAATGTCTGTCTTGTGTTCCGGGTCTGTCACCAGTGACTTTCTCTCCTGCTGCAATTGAGAAAATTCAGTCACGCAAAACGCCGGTACAGAGCTGGTTCCTTGATCAAAGCTTAGTACTGGGTTACTGGAGTGGTGAAGGCAAGCGTAGTTATCACCATACGGCACCGGTGAACAGCTTGTACGCCTTGCATGAGGCATTATTGATTCTCAAAAATGAAGGTTTGGAAGCTGCATGGGCCCGTCATCGCGAGATGCATGAGAAATTGAAACTGGGTCTTGAGAAACTTGGCTTCGAGTTTGTCGTAGTGCAGGAGTCTCGCTTGCCGCAACTTAACGCTATTTATGTTCCAGAGGGCATCGATGAGGCGAAAGTTCGAACCCATTTGTTAGAGACCTATAATCTGGAAATCGGCGCAGGTCTGGGATCATTGGCTGGTAAGGCGTGGCGAATTGGTTTGATGGGCTATGGTGCACGATCTGAAAATGTAGCGCTCTGTCTGCGAGCCCTCGAAGAGTCACTTAATCAATAAATAAAAAGGCGACCAATAGGTCGCCTTTTTATCGCATATACTCTTCTTTATCTGCTTTAAGTGCATCGATATCCGGTGGGATATAGTCAATATCGGAGAAGTCTTTATCGGGGAACAGGAATTGGGCCTCGCTCCGAATTTGTTCTGCTTTGACGGTTTCACCTTGCCCTAAATAAGCCAGGATCAAGTTGTTGTAAAAAGCGGGTCTTGGCTTGTCTTTGATGATCTTAAGTGACCAGTCAATATAGGGCTGAATAAACTCGTTTTGTTGCTTAATCAAGCCAATATTGAGGAAAGTACTATAGATATCCCAGTCATATCGGTCTTGCCAAACAATCGGATTGGATACTTGATTCAGGATATCAGGGTCTTTCGGCTGAGAGCGTTCAAACTGAGTTAAGACATAATTGGTATGTAGGGAACTGAGCAAATAGACCCCAGCCACAATTGGCATAACTAAGCTGAATACACGCAGTGCAGCCTGTGAAATAACACTGAATGAAACTTGTTGGTAACTGCTGGTACGCTGGTCAACCCAGTAAAGCAGGATAACAAAAGTAATCCAGTGAATGGCAGAGTGGTAAAATGGGTACTCTAGCTGGCTATGCAAGACGATAGGAACGAACAGGCCGAACATCGCCAGGCGGGTGCCTTTCTTAGCTCGAGAGAGGCGAGCAAGAACGAAAACTGCGGCGAGAACGATCGCCAGCAAGGGCAGCAACCCACCTTCAACACCCCAGTAGAGCAGCTCATTATGCGGATGGTCCATGGATGCTAAGCCGGGCTTATAGTTGCCATTAAGCTGGTGCTGACGAGCCGTGTAAACAATGTACTCTGCTTCGAATCGGCCGTAGCCATAACCAGTAAATGGCTTTTCGATCAGCATGTCCAATGCTTGTGGGAAGGTGTACTTTCTCGGACTTTCAAGGTGGACTTTCTGACTGGCTACAGACTCTTGTTCAGCCGGCAGCATAAATGAACTAAACCCCAGACCAACACCAAGTAAGATCGCCAGTGACCAGCCCGCCATTCGTTTTCTGGTCGCAAAACGATACACGTAGGGAAGAACCAGTGCTGTTGATAGAAGCGCTGCCAGCCAGCCTGTTCTTGAACCTAAAACAATCAGCAGTGGTACGGTGACTACAGGCATAATGTAGAGTAACGCGACTTCACTGATGTGACGTTGGTATTTGATGGGTTGACGAGTCAGAAGGTAGCCAGACAGAGCAAGTCCAGTGGCAAGGAAGCTCGCCATCACGTTAGGTTGCTGGAAAATACCATAAGGGCGATTTTGTAGCGTGTTATAACCGAATGGGTTGTCAGGCTCTAACAGTAAGAACTGAATCCAGCCAAATATGGCTTCAATAAACACGGCAATGGTTATAAACCACAGTAGGCGCTGCTTCTGTTTATTACTGAATCTGAACTGCTGCAGAACGACAAATAACAGCAAACCTGCCCAGAGACCCGATAGCCTCGTCACGGCAAGAGCCGGAGCTGAAGCCGCGTAAAAGACGGGCAAGGTCATCATAATGCAGCAGATGAATAGGCCGATAGTCAGTTTGTTGTATCTTAAATAGCCTGCTGTGCCTACTTGGTATAATCCAATCGCAAGGGAGAGACTGAGCATTAGCCAGGTGGTTGCATTAAAAGAGAGCGCAAGACCTGAACCGCCCGGGTTAGGCATGAAAAAGTGCATCGCGACAAGAAATACCAATCCTAGCGAAGCTAAGAAAGGTTTGGTTAAAGGCAGTTTAGGCGCCTTTAACTCAAGTTCTGTTCCTGTTACGTGTACCGTTGCCATAAATCATAACACCTTAAACAAATAGACCAGTGATGTAAGGTCACTGGTCTATCAATCTCACATTAGTGATTACTTTAACATAGGTTTTAGGAATCTAGCAGTATGAGAACCTTCGATAAGTGCCACATCTTCAGGTGTCCCGGTTGCAATGATTTCACCACCTCCCTGACCGCCCTCGGGGCCAAGATCAACAATCCAGTCCGCCGTTTTAATCACATCGAGATTATGCTCGATAACCACCACTGTGTTGCCATGGTCACGTAGACGGTGCAATACGTTCAACAACTGCTGAATATCGTGGAAATGCAGGCCAGTTGTAGGTTCGTCCAAAATGTAGAGTGTTTTACCAGTGTCACGCTTAGAAAGTTCACGCGCGAGTTTAACTCGTTGTGCTTCACCGCCTGATAAGGTTGTTGCGGCCTGACCTAAACGGATGTATGACAAACCGACGTCGATCAAGGTCTGCAGTTTACGGGCAATTACAGGGACAGGATCGAAGAACTGACGCGCATCTTCGACCGTCATTTCTAATGCTTCATCAATGGTCTTGCCTTTGTAGCGCACTTCAAGAGTTTCTCGATTGTAGCGCTTACCCTTACATACATCACAAGGTACATACACATCCGGTAGGAAGTGCATTTCGACCTTAATCACCCCGTCCCCCTGACAAGCTTCACAACGACCACCGCGAACGTTGAAACTAAAACGTCCTGGTTTATAACCACGTGAACGTGCTTCTTGGGTTCCTGCAAACAGCTCACGGATAGGAGTGAAAATGCCGGTATAGGTCGCAGGGTTAGAGCGCGGGGTGCGGCCGATAGGGCTTTGGTCAATATCAATTACTTTATCAAAGTGCTCTAAGCCTTTTATTTTCTTGTACGGTGCTGGCATTGCCGTTGTGGCGCCGTTCAATTGGGTATGAGCAATCTTAAAGAAGGTATCGTTAATCAAGGTTGATTTACCTGAGCCTGAAACACCGGTAATACAACTGAACAGGCCGACTGGAATTTGTAACGAAACGTCTTTTAGGTTGTTGCCTGACGCGCCGATTAGCTCGACAACCTTCTTTGGATCTTTTGGTGTACGCTGCTTAGGTACGGCAATCTCTTTGACACCACTCAAGTACTGACCCGTCAGTGAGTTCGGGTTAGCAAGGATATCTTCCATCGTGCCTTCTGCTACGACACTACCGCCATGAACACCAGCGCCAGGACCAATATCAATCACATGGTCGGCCATGCGAATAGCATCTTCGTCATGTTCTACAACCAGTACGGTATTGCCCAGATCACGCAAGTGAGTCAATGTTTTTAGCAGACGTTCGTTATCGCGCTGGTGGAGACCAATAGATGGTTCATCAAGCACATACATTACGCCAACCAGGCCTGCACCAATTTGACTGGCCAGACGGATACGTTGTGCCTCACCGCCAGACAGTGTTTCCGCACTGCGTGAAAGGTTGAGGTAATTAAGTCCAACATTAACCAGAAACTGCAGGCGATCATTAATCTCTTTCATCACCTTATCGGCGATTTGAGCTTTTTGGCCGGCCAACTGAAGAGCAGAGAAGAACTCTAATGCATCAGCGATACTCAGCTCTACGATTTCCGGTAGCGTAGTGTCACCAATGAATACATTACGTGCTTCCAGACGTAGGCGGCTACCATCACAGCTTGAACACGTTTTAGTAGAAATGTATTTCGCCAAATCTTCTCGAACCGCGTTGGACTCAGTATCACGATATCGACGCTCAAGGGTATTGAGAATCCCTTCAAACGGATGGCGCTTTACGCGAATGTCACCACGATCATTGATGTAGTTAAACTCAATCTCCGTTCTGCCTGAGCCAGTAAGAATAATGTCCCGGGTCTTCTTAGGCAGAGATTTGAAGGGCTCGTGTAGATCGAAGCCATAGTGTTCAGCGAGCGAAGTCAGCATTTGGAAGTAGTAGTAGTTCTTCTGATCCCAACCACGAATCGCACCTTGGGCCAGGCTTAGTGAGTCATCAACAATCACTCTTGCAGGATCAAAATACTGTTGTACGCCAAGGCCATCACAGGTATTACATGCACCTGCCGGATTATTGAAAGAGAACAGGCGAGGTTCTAACTCTTGCATGCTATAGCCACAATGTGGACAGGCAAAATTGGCAGAAAAGACGATCTCTTCGCCATCGCCATCCATAGCGGTGACGACGGCAATACCGCCAGAAAGCTCAAGAGTGGTTTCGAACGACTCCGCAAGACGCTGTTGTAGATCATCACGGACTTTAAAGCGATCAACCACCACTTCGATAGTGTGCTTTTTGTGTAGTTCTAATGTCGGTGGATCAGAAAGATCACAGGTTTCACCATCAATACGAGCCCTGATAAAGCCTTGTGCAGCGAGGTTTTCCAACGTTTTAACATGCTCACCTTTACGCTCTTTGACGATAGGCGCAAGCAGCATCATTTTAGAACCTGCAGGTAACTCGAGAACTTTATCGACCATTTGTGAGATGGTTTGCGCGGCCAAAGGAACCTTGTGTTCAGGACAACGAGGTTCACCGACACGGGCATAAAGAAGACGCAGATAGTCATACACTTCAGTAATGGTACCCACAGTTGAACGTGGGTTGTGTGAAGTGGATTTTTGTTCGATAGATATCGCCGGGGACAAGCCTTCAATGTGGTCGACATCAGGCTTTTCCATCAAGGACAAAAACTGACGAGCATAGGCAGATAGCGATTCTACGTATCGACGCTGACCTTCCGCATAGAGTGTATCGAAGGCGAGGGAGGACTTACCAGAACCAGACAGGCCAGTGATAACAATCAGTTTGTCACGTGGGATGGTTAGGTTAATGTTTTTCAGGTTATGGGTTCGGGCACCGCGGACTTCGATCTGATCCATTTTCATTACTCTATGCAAAAACAAGTCGGCTAAGTATTACATAGAGTGAGAATTGTGCAAAGAAAATACTGGATAAAAAAACAGTAATAAAAAAGGCAGCGATAGAAACGCTGCCTTAAGAATCGTTTGGGCGGTTTACGCTTCTTCTTTCGTGGTTTTCTGCTTACCCAGTTCAGATTTTTTGGTGTCTTTGAGGTAAAGGTTTTCGAAGCAGTAGTTAGTCGCTTCAATGTAGCCTTCAACGCTACCACAGTCAAAGCGCTGACCTTTGAATTTGTACGCCAGAACACAGCCCGCTTTGGCTTGTTTAAGAAGAGCGTCGGTAATCTGAATCTCACCACCTTTACCAGGCTCAGTGTTTTCGATCAGCTCAAAGATATCCGGAGTCAGGATATAGCGACCAATGATTGCAAGGTTACTGGGTGCCGTACCAGGCTCTGGTTTTTCAACCATATCATCAACTCTGAAGATATCGTCTTTAATCATTTCGCCGGAAATGACGCCATATTTGTGAGTTTCACTTTCAGGCACTTCCTGAACGGCAACAATAGAGCAGCGGAACTGTTTAAACAGGGCAACCATCTGGGCAAGCACGCCTTCCTGTTCATTGACACACAAGTCATCGGCCAGTACTACGGCAAATGGTTCGTCACCGATCAACTCTTTTCCGGTCAAGATAGCGTGGCCAAGGCCTTTCATCTCTCGCTGGCGGATGTAGGTAAAGTTTGCAGAGTCGATAATGTCACGGATATCAATCAGTAGATCTTCTTTATTGGTGCCGCTGATCTGATGCTCTAGTTCGTAGTTTTTATCAAAGTGATCCATGATGGAGTGCTTACCACGACCAGTAACAATACACATCCCGTTCATACCCGCCTGAATGGCTTCTTCAACACCATACTCAATCAGCGGTTTATTTACCACTGGCATCATTTCCTTCGGCATTGATTTTGTGGCAGGTAAAAAACGTGTACCGTAACCGGCAGCCGGGAAAAGACACTTTTTGATCATTATTCAACCCTTTAACTGTTAACTGAATTCCTAACTGGCGCAACAATATCATGCTTTAAATGAATAGATAATGAATACACCAGTTTTATAGCCATTTAGTGTCAACTATGTGCGTCAGGATATGGGGTGCATGTGTTGTCTCGCCCACGAAGCGGCCTGAGCGCGATTTTTGACACACAATTTCTTAAATATTTTCTGCAGATGAGATTTGACGGTGAACTCACTAATAAACATATCTTCGGCAATTTGAGTGTTGGAAGCGCCAGAGATTAAGCAACGTAGAATCTGCAGCTCGCGGATAGTTAAGTCGACCGTGGCTGGTGTCGTTTGTGAATCAACAACACTGCGATAATAGTATAGTAACTGAGCGCACACTTTGCTTGGTAAACAGTTCTCGCCATTAATAATATCTTTACACTGCTTGGCGATGCTCTCGATAGTATCGTCTTGATAGAACAAACCTTTAAGGTGACCTAATGCGAGAACTTCGTCTGTGGAGAGTCGGTGTGAGACGTTAAAAATGATGGTTTCAAAGGATTTATCCGCGAGTGGCAGATTACGAATCTGGCTTTTCAGTCGGGTGTAAGCGTAATGATCTATCAGTAATATGCGGTGTTTATGCTGTTGTAGGGCTAATAACAGATCACTGGGTTGCATGCGGGGGATAGGTAAATCGAGGTGTTGTTCAAGTTCCTCAATAAAGTGGGACTTCGCATTAACGTCTTCAGTAAGAAAGTGAATGGTTCTGGTATAGATTTTTTTGCTCATGTTGTTGTTCCTGTCTATTGGCATTGGTGCAGTTATTAGAGTGCGGTAATGGAGCGGTCAGTGCGAGTCGAGGTGTGGAGTTTGGGTTTAAATTCATGATAAAAAGTAATTTGTTAATTACTTAGGGCAACAAGTGTTGAAGTAGGGTCTAAAAAAAGGCCTAGATTAGTGGGAGTTATCCAAATCGATCGACATTGTCAGTAGAGGAATTTGTCCCCAGCGCAAAGCATGTTATCCTATTGCGCTATTTATCTATCATTACCAATTTAGACGGAGCGAAACATGGCTAGCCGTGGAGTTAACAAAGTTATTTTAGTAGGTAATCTGGGCTCAGACCCGGAAATACGTTACATGCCTAGCGGCGGTGCAGTGGCAAATATCACTATCGCAACGTCTGAATCATGGCGCGACAAGGCAACGGGCGAGCAGCGTGAAAAAACAGAATGGCACCGTGTTGCTCTGTTTGGCAAGCTTGCGGAAGTTGCGGGCGAGTACCTGCGTAAAGGTTCTCAGGTTTATGTTGAAGGTCAACTTCAGACTCGCAAATGGCAAGACCAAAATGGTCAAGACCGCTACACAACAGAAGTTGTTGTGCAGGGTTTCAATGGCGTAATGCAGATGCTTGGCGGTCGTGCTCAGGGCGGCGCTCCTGCACAAGGTATGGGACAGTCACAACCACAACAAGGTGGTTGGGGACAACCTCAGCAGCCAGCTATGCAGCATCAACCTGCACAGCAGCCTCAGTCACAACCACAACAAGCTCAGCCTCAATACAATGAGCCACCAATGGATTTTGATGACGACATCCCATTCTAAGTGCTTGTTATTGAAAAAAAGCCGCGCAAGTCGCGGCTTTTTTATATAGTAAATAATGTGAAATACGAAATAGCTCCTTAAGTGTCAGGTAAGGAAGGCTAGCTAAGTTACTATTTATCGATTAGCATCCTGCAGATTTTAAATCGTATGCTGAGAAAAGGAATTCTTTATCCATGAGGTACACCCCTACCTTAAAGTTGAGCACCAGACTTGTCGCTTTTGTGACTGTTATTGTCACGAGTGCGATGTTTATCCTTTTTCTTGGTGGCACTTTATCTTTTAAACGATTAGGGCAAGAGTATCTGGACCACTCTCTAAAGGGTATTGTTGAAGTGGTAGATAAAGAGATGGAAGATCCTGATGCAGCCTATTCGCTGCAAAGATGGATGCCTAAAATGCTTCAAGCCTCCAATATTGTTGAGATGGAATTACACTCTTCCTACGGTGTGATCTACCGATTTAAAGATACTGCCTCTAAAGTCGATGCTTCGTTGCTATACCAAACCCAATATACCCTAGAGCGCAACGACGGCTATAGCATCCGTTTTAAAGCGGTCCCTCCCTACATAGGGTATGGATACTCCTTACAAGCTTTATGGTCGACCACTTTAGCGGTTGGATTGATTGTTTTCTGCCTTCTTCGCGGTCTCAAATGGCTTAAAGAGCAGTTACACGGCTCAGAATTGCTTGAAGAACGTGGACGGATGATCTTAGCCGGACGGGTAGAAGAGTACGCAAAGGGCGACTTAAAAGAGTGGCCGTATACTGCCAGTGAAGCATTAGACCGACTGATTGAAGAGTTACAGGATGCTCGCCAAGAGAGAAGTCGATTCGATACCTTTATCCGGACTCAGACATTTTTAGATCAACTTACAGGCGCGGCGAATCGTGTGCTGTTTGATAGCAAGCTAGAGGCAGCGCTCTCTGAGCATGGCTCACATGGCGGTGTATTGATCATCCGTGTGGATGACTGGGAAGAGATCCATGAAGAGCAGAGTAAACAAGTTGCGAATGATTTTCTTATCGAAGTCGGAGAAGGATTAAACAACGTTATTCAACGTTATCCGGATGTGATTCTTTCTCGTTACTATAGTTCAGACTTTGCTATCTTTGCGCCGAATCTGTCGAGCAAAGAAGTTTCTAACATGGCAGTTCATTGTCTTAAACAACTCGCTAAACTCAACCCTCCTTCTCCGCTAGAAATGGACAATTGGGTGCATATTGGCGTTAGTATGTACCGCGAAGGAGAAAGCCAAGGGCGAATCATTGATGAGGCAGAGACGGCGTTAAAGAGTGCTCAGCTGCAAAACATCAATACCTGGAGCCGTTTTCAGAAGCATGTTGGGCCGGATGAAGATCGTGGCAGTGTTCGCTGGCGGACTCTGTTTGATGTCGCCTTAAAACCAGAACATTTGTATGTATTTTCTCAGCCGTGCTATTTATTAAATCATCAGCAAGATAATAAAGTTGACCACTTTGAACTGTTCGCTCGCATCAATGATCCTGAAAAAGGAGTGATTAAAGCGTCGAGATTTAATTCAGCGATTGAGTCGGTCGGCTATGAAACCAAGCTTGATATAGCAACGATCACAACGATCAGGCGGTACTTAACTGAGTCAAAAGATACATCGACTTTTTCGATTAACTTACACGTCGTTCCTTTTGCCGATCGCAGCTACTTTAAATGGTTTCGAGATGAGTTGTTGCAATTGCCTTCTGAGCAAAGGGCTCGCTTAATCTTTGAGTTTGCTGAGGCGCGATTGGTCAAGCACCTAGACTATATGCGTCCGGTCAGCAAAATGATCGCAGGTTTGGGGTGTCAGGTTGCAATTGGGCAAGCAGGACGTTCTATAGTTAGTACTCACTATCTTAAAGAGCTTCCTGTGAGTTATTTAAAACTCCATCGCAGCTTAGTGAAGAAGATCGATCATCGTCATGAAAACCAACTCTTTGTCCGCAGTTTACTTGGGGCTTGTGCGGGACTAAAAACTCAGGTTATTGCGGTCGGGGTCGATAATAAACAAGAGTACAAAACCATCATAGATTTGGGTGTACACGGTATTCAGGGGCGATACTTATCTGCAGAGAAACAGCTATTGCCTCAGCAAACGGCTAAGAAAAAAGTGGCTACACCTTCAAGTAAAGTACAAATAGGGCGACGAAATCGCTGGCGAAGAACATAGAGCAGAATGAACATTCAATCACTGATCAGTAAGATCAAACGCAGTAAACAGATGGCAAGGCGGCTCAGCGTTGTTGTGCAGCCTGACGCGCTCTATTTCTCTTCTTTGCCTGATGTTGAGTTGGCGCCGTCAGTTCCTTATCAAGGTTCTTCATGGCAAGAAACTCTGCTAGATACGTTACGAGAATCAAATATCTCAGAGGTTGCTCTGGATGTGGTAGTGAACTCGAACCTGTACCAAACCTATCAGATTGAAAAGCCAAGTGTTCCAGATGATGAACTAGCTGGAGCATTGCCGTTTTTACTCAAAGATCTGGTTAGTGAGCGAGTTACTGAGATAGTCGCGGATGCTGTGGCTCTCCCCAATAGCAGTAAGCTACAAGTGTATGTTCTGTCACGTACGGTGGTCAGTAACTTATACCACAGCCTGAAAGCATTAAATATCGAGCTAAACAGAGTCTTAGTCGAGGATGAAGTCTGGGGCCATACTAGCGAGTCAGCCAACTTTTTACTGCTTCAGCGTAGCAAGCAAAGTCAGTTCAGAGTCAGCGCTTTCGTTGGATCCCAATGTGCGTTCCAAAGAACGATTCGCGGTATCGCTTCTCCTCTGACTGGCGTTGCCAGCAGCGTGTTACAGCTAGATGGTATTGCGTTAGAGCTTCAACGTTCAATTGATTATCTCTCGTCTCAGTTAAGGAGTGTCTCACTTCATCACATGCAAATCTGTTGTGATGAAGAGGAACAACAACAGATAGTCGAGGCTTTGAGTGACACGCTAAGTGTCAAAGTGTCACTGCTATCTGAAGCTCAACAAGAGTCTGGCGAGATACTGGTGCAAACGGCACAGAAGCTGGAAGAGGTAGAGATCAACCTTTTCCCATCAGAGCTTAAAACTAAGAAGGACTATTTCACTTTAACCAATGTCGCCTTGGTATGGGGTGCAGTCGGTGCTGTTCTGTTACTTAGTGCTGCTGTGTTGAACTATCAAAAGTCTCAGTTAGCTCAAGAGCTGCAATTGTACCGTGCGGAGGTAGCGGAATTTGAAAGACAGTCCGCCAGCTTAACCCAGAGGTTAAATCAACATAAACCTACCCCTGCTAAGGTAGCGGCCGTAGCGCGGCTAAAGCTAGAAATAGAGGCGAAGCGCAACTCTCTTCAAGCCGTTAGTGAGTTCGATGAGAGTCAGCAGATAGGCTATTCCGGAGTGATGCGCTCACTGGCCGCTCTGGGACGCAATGACATTTCATTGAGTAAGATTTCAATTGATGCGACAACGCTTGATTTATCTGGCTTAGCGCGAAATCCGCAAGCCATACCAAGCTGGATCAATCAGTTTAAGTCAGAGTTGGACTTGGTTGGTCGAAGCTTTGAAAAACTAAAAATAGGCCGTAACGATCAAGGCATCATTACCTTTGAGCTTAAGACGACTCAGGAGAGCAATTAATGCAGCAGTATTGGCAGCAGTGGCAGGAAAAGTTTGCTCAACTTAGTGCTCGGGAAAAGTGGTTGATCGCTTTGTGTGGGGTGGTTTTTTTAGGCTTGGGGCTATTTACCTTTCTGGTCGAGCCTGCGCTTAAGAGCAATCAGGCGGTAGTGAAGCAGATTTCTGCAACTAAGCTTAACGCACAACGCCTGGAAGCCGACATCTTGTTAATGACGGCTAAACTTAAAAAGGATCCTGACCAAGAACTCAATATGGAGTTCAAACGTTTAATGGCAGAGAGTCAGAATCTTTCGCAACAGTTAGCGGAAATCGTTGAGAACCTGATTTCACCTAGTGAGATGGCATTATTGTTGGAAGACGTACTCGCGGGGACAAAAGGTTTAAAACTGGTTGCACTTGAGTCAATGAAGGCGGAACCGATCGTAAGTAATGAGCAATCAGAGACATTATCGAGTTACTACTTACATCCAGTCAGACTTGAGGTGACGGGTAACTACTTTGCTATCGTCGACTACTTGGAAGCCCTAGAAAGCTTACCCATGAAGTATTACTGGCGGAGCTTTCAATACACAGTCGAAGCCCATCCAAGCGCTCGGTTAGTGCTCGAGGTTTATACTCTAGGTTCCAGACAGGAGTTTATTGGTGGTTAACAAGTGGCTTATTGCCGTATTCATGCTTTTTGCAACACATGCCTGGTCTGCGCAGGATCCTACCGCTCCTTTGGGCTGGACCAAACAAGAGCAGCCTAGTGCCAAACCAAAAAAGGTTCGTCCACCTTTACCAAGGTTACAAGCCATAGTTTGTCTGGATGAGAAGAACTGCTCCGCGACCTTGTCAGGAGAAGTGCGACGAGTAGGCGAATTAATAAATGGTTATCGAGTAAATCAGGTAGATTCAGACGCTGTGATTCTATCTCGCGGTAAGCAGCAATGGAAATTAGAACTCTTCTCTATGGAAGTTAAACAGTAAGGTCAGTGAAATATATGCGTAAACTCGCTATCGCAATCACGATTACATCGCTATTAGCTGGTTGTTCTATGGGGCATCGCGACCCGATAGAGGCTAAGAGTGCACTCAACCAAGTGATTAATGAGCAAAATAGCCGTAGCCTTGAAACCTTGCCACCTTCTGTTGAAGCGGACTTGATGCCGGAACTGGTTAGTGATGATATGTCGGCAAACCAGACCATTAAACGTTTTCGAATCAAGGCAAATGGCGTTGAGGCTAAAGCATTTTTTACCAGCTTAGTTAAAGGCACCGAATTCAGTGCTGCTATTCACCCAGACGTCACTGGCGAAATAACCGTTAATTTAAGTGATGTTTCTCTTGATGAAGTACTGTCTGTTGTTCAGGACATGTATGGATATGATGTGGTTAAAACGGGCAATGTAATTCAGATATACCCTGCTGGTTTACGGACTGTCACTCTTCCGGTCGATTATCTTCAGTTTAAGCGCTCAGGGCGCTCACTTACTTCTATCTCAACCGGAACGATTACCAATACAGACGGCAGTTCATCAAGCTCCTCTTCGGATTCTAACTCTTCGTCATCTTCTAACAGCAGCTCTACCAACTCGACACGTGGTGGTACTGAGATTGAAACCACCAACGAAAGTGACTTCTGGCCGCAGTTAGAAAGTGCAGTATCGCAACTAATCGGTTCAGGCAGCGGTCAGAGCGTAGTGGTTAGCCCGCAAGCGAGCGTCATCACTGTGCGTGCTTTTCCTGATGAAATTCGAGAGATTCGTAACTTCTTGATGGTATCCCAGCAACGAATGCACCGTCAGGTTATTCTCGAAGCTAAGATCCTTGAAGTGACCTTGAGTGATGGTTATCAACAAGGCATTAACTGGTCGAAAGCCTTCACCTCAAATGGCACAAATTACACACTGGGTCAGGGCTCTACCATTAAAGACTCCACAACTGGTTTACCTGTCACTCTGCCTGGTTTAGATGCTATTGGTACCTTGTTAGGCGGACAGTCCAACCTGGTTATTTCCAGTGGTAGTTTTGAGGCTGTGTTGAGCTTTATGGCGACGCAAGGCGATCTCAATGTACTTTCAAGTCCGCGTGTCACGGCATCGAACAACCAGAAAGCGGTGATTAAGGTTGGTACAGACAGCTACTTTGTGACCGATTTTTCAGCCAATACTGACTCGAGCAGCTCGACAACCAACACCACAACAGATATTGAGCTTACGCCATTTTTCTCTGGCATCTCGTTGGATGTAACGCCGCAGATTGATGATCAGGGGAATGTGTTGCTGCACGTTCACCCAGCTGTTATCGATGTAACCCAAGAGCAGAAAGAGATTAATTACGGCTCTAACAGTCTTACCTTACCTCTGGCAACCAGTTCGATTCGTGAGTCAGACTCTGTCATCCGTGCGCAAGATGGGGACGTGGTCGTCATTGGCGGGCTAATGAAATCGAATACTGTTGAACAGGTATCCAAAGTGCCGTTTTTAGGCGATGTGCCTGCACTTGGTCATTTGTTCCGTAATACCAGTCAATTAACGCAAAAAACGGAGCTGGTGATTCTACTCAAACCGTCAGTTGTCGGTATTAACACCTGGCAGAAAGAGTTAGAACGTTCCAGAGATTTATTACAAGAGTGGTTCCCTGACGAGCAGCAGTAACTATGTACCTCGAGCACTTTGGTTTTGAGAGCTTACCCTTTCATCTTACCCCGGATACTGAGATGTTCTTGGGGTTGGAGCCGCATTATGAAGCCATCCAGACAGTGATGTCTGCGTTAGCTATGGGGGAAGGCTTAATCAAGGTGACGGGTGAGGTTGGGACTGGCAAAACCATGGTGTGCCGCGTGATGGCGAAGTTGTTTGAAGACAATATACAACTGGTTTTTGTGCCAAATCCGGCTTTGAATGGTGAGCAGTTACGTGCCGCTGTGGCCAGTGAGTTAGGTGTTGAGAACCGCGAACCTGCATCAATTGTCGATGATATTCAGTGTCGTTTAATCGAGTTGGCAGAGCAAGGTAAGCAAGTGGTGGTGTTGGTCGATGAAGCTCAGGCGCTCAGTGATGATGCTTTAGAAGTACTGCGGCTATTCGGTAATTTGGAAACCGAGCAACGTAAACTGCTACAAATAGTCTTGTTTGGTCAGCCAGAGCTAGATGAACGGTTAGCCCAACATCACTTAAGGCAGTTTCGTCAGCGTATTACATTTAGTGCCCAATTACGTGGCCTGACACTGGATGAGGCGGTGGCCTATATCGATAATCGCTTGAGTAAAGTAGGGGGTAGTACATCCCTGTTTACCCTTAACCATAAGAAAGCGATTTGGCGAGCAAGTAAAGGTTACCCGAGATTGATTAATCAGATCTGCCATAAGGCGTTATTGATCGCTTGCAGCCAGCAACTTATCCACCTTACTAATCGACTACTCTTTGCTGCTATTCATGATACGTATGATAGTTGCAAACCTAAATTTAAGAGCCCGTTACTATGGGGCTGGAGTTAAACAATGAGTGCAATTAATGACGCGCTTGCCAAGTTGGCCAAACAGTCATCGGATTCTAAGATGGCGATTACCAAAGCTGAGGTTGCCCCAGTAAAGCGACGCTCTGTGCTGCCTTGGGTAGTGGGTAGTTTTGGGTTGAGTTTAGCCGTCGGCGGTTGGGCGATATCGCAACAAGCGCCAATGCCTCCAGCTTACGATGTACTTGAACCAGCAATTAATCATGTTGAACTGGCTTCCCCAACGCAGAAAGTCACTCTAAGCCAGCAACCTCTTTATCAGGTCGAGAAGGATCCTGGCCATTCATCCGAAGCAAATGGCGTTAAAGAGACTCCTCAGATTGCAGCTCAACCTAGTGTTGAAGCTCAGCCGTTACAGCTGGCGCAAAATAGTACCGTAAGCAATAACGCAGTTAATACGACTAGCGCGCCATCGGGTCAGGTGGTGATAGAGCAGGTAGAACTGACTCCACAACAGTTGTCAGATAAAGCGCAACAGCGAGCCAAAAAAGCGCTTGATAGTAACAATCTCTCAGAAGCGTTAAGCCAATATAGCGAGGCTTTACGTTATACCCCTGCTGATACTCAAGTGAGAAAACGCTTATCCGCCCTTTATTACGGTAAAGGTGAAGTAAGAAAAGCGGCTGAGATCCTGCAAAAAGGTATTGCCCTTAACTCGGAAAACTCTGACTTACGTTTATCACTGGCCAAAATGTTGATGAAAGAGCAGCAAAATGGTGTTGCTTTAACGGTGCTAAGTGCCATGCCGAGCTCAGCGTCAACCGAGTATCTTGCCCTGCGAGCTGCACTTGCCCAAAAAGAGAAGCAAGATGCTATAGCTCTAGAGAGTTATCAGAAGCTAGTGGCACGTGAACCTGACAGTGCGCGCTGGTGGCTAGGCCTGGGTATTCAGCAAGAGCGAGCATTCAATTTAGCTGCTGCTAAAAGTTCATATACTGAGGCGCTAACTAAGCTAGGGCTCTCCAACCAGTCACAACAATTTATTCGTGACCGCCTGACCTTGATTGCTCAACTAGAGGATACCAGCAGTGAAAATTAAACTAAGAAAGCGTCTGGGTGACTTGCTGGTTGAAGAGGGAATCATAACCGAACAGCAAGTTGAACAGGCTCTCAGCGCGCAGAAATCAACTGGTCGTAAGCTCGGGGCGATGCTGATTGAGCTTGGTTTCTTAAGCGAACATCAGATGCTGACGTTCTTGTCCCAGCAGCTTGATATTCCATTGATTGATCTAAGCCGTGCGAATGTCGACATCGATGCGGTACAGCTGTTACCGGAAGTTCATGCTCGACGTCTGCGGGCTCTGGTTATCGGTCGTCAAATGGACACACTAAGGGTCGCAATGAGTGATCCAGCGGATCTGTTTGCCCAGGAAGCATTGCTTGGCCAGTTATCACAGTATGCGATTGAGTTTGTGATTGCTCCTGAAAAACAGCTAGTCGAAGGGTTTGATCGCTATTACCGCCGCACCAAAGAGATTGCTTCTTTTGCTGAGCAGTTGCAGGCCGAACATCAGGTTACCGAAGCGTTCGATTTCAGCATTGAAGGTGAAGATAGTGATGAAGTGACAGTGGTTAAGCTGATCAACTCACTGTTTGAAGATGCTATCCAGGTTGGTGCCTCGGATATCCATATTGAACCTGATTCCAACGTTTTACGTCTGCGTCAGCGCATCGATGGCGTATTGCATGAAACTTTACTTAATGAAGTGAATATTGCCTCTGCACTGGTGTTGCGCCTTAAGCTTATGGCTAATCTGGATATCTCGGAAAAACGTCTGCCTCAAGATGGTCGCTTTAATATCCGAGCCAAAGGTCAGTCGGTTGATATTCGTATGTCGACCATGCCCGTTCAGTATGGCGAATCTGTAGTAATGCGTCTGCTTAATCAGTCTTCAGGAGTGCGCAAGCTTGAAGCTTCAGGTTTACCAGAGGATCTTCTGCTTAGGTTGAGACGTCAGTTACGTCGTCCTCATGGCATGATTCTGGTGACCGGACCCACCGGTTCAGGTAAAACCACCACCTTGTACGGCGCTCTGAGTGAGCTCAATGAGCCGGGTAAAAAAATCATTACCGCCGAAGATCCGGTCGAATACCGATTACCTCGGGTTAATCAGGTGCAGGTAAACCCTAAGATTGACCTCGACTTCTCAACGGTTCTCAGAACCTTCTTACGTCAGGATCCGGATATTATCTTAGTTGGTGAGATGCGTGATCAGGAGACGGTTGAAATAGGTTTGCGTGCGGCACTGACTGGTCACTTGGTGTTGAGTACTTTGCATACTAACGACGCAGTAGATAGTGCGCTACGAATGATGGATATGGGGGCGCCTGGTTATCTTGTTGCCAGTGCCGTTCGAGCGGTCGTTGCGCAGCGTCTGGTACGTAAAGTCTGCCCCGACTGCAAAACGGAAGCTGAGCTTGATGCTGCAGACAAACAGTGGGTGGCGCAACGTTTTCCGAATCAGGTCGAGAGTCGCTTTATGAAAGGCCGCGGATGCCAGAACTGTAATCTGACTGGCTACAGAGGACGAATCGGTGTGTTTGAGATGCTTGAGCTTGAGCAAGATATGATGGATATGCTTAGAGCGAATGATGCGGTTGGTTTTACTCAGGTGGCTCGTCAGTCCCCGAGTTATAAGCCACTGTTGGCTTCCGCGATGGAACTCGCCCTTCAGGGCGTAGTGAGTTTGAGCGAGGTTATGACTCTGGGTGAAGGGGACTCTTCCGGCTCAGCTCAAGCTATCTATATCTAGGGGGGATAATGCCAAATTTTCGCTACCAAGGTCGACAAGCCGATGGCTCAATCGCTTCAGGGACTATCGAAGCTCCTACACAAGATGCGGTTGCAGAGCAGTTGATGAGTAAGGGCATTATTCCTACCAGCATCAAAGCGGGTGGGGCTCAGGCAGCGTTCCGTATTGACTGGAAAGCAATGCTCACTCCAGCCATTCCGCTGGAAGTTCTGGTTATCTTCTGTCGTCAGCTGTACAGCTTGACCAAAGCAGGTGTCCCTTTACTGCGTTCGATGAAAGGTCTGAGCCAGAACAGCTCAAACAAGCAGTTACAAGAGGCACTTGAAGCGGTGACACAAGAACTCACCAATGGTCGCAGTCTATCGAGTTCGATGCAAATGTACCCGAAAGTGTTCAGTTCACTGTTTGTCTCCATGGTCCATGTTGGTGAAAACACTGGCCGGCTTGATCAGGCGCTACTCCAGTTGGCGAACTACTATGAGCAAGAGGTTGAAACCCGAAAACGAATCAAAACAGCCATGCGTTATCCGACGTTTGTGATTAGCTTTATCGTTGTAGCGATGTTTGTTCTCAACGTAAAAGTGATCCCGCAGTTTACTAGCATGTTTGCCCGTTTTGGTGTCGATCTGCCGTTGCCAACACGAATACTAATTTCAACTTCAGAATTCTTTGTTAATTATTGGCTACTAATGGTCGCTATCATGGTAGGTGCCTTGTTTGCGCTTAGGGCCTGGATAGGTACCGCTAATGGGCGGGAGAAGTGGGATAAGCTCCGTCTTCGGACTCCTGTCGTTGGTGAACTGGTTAACAGGGCTCAGTTGTCTCGGTTTTCCCGTACTTTTGCTTTGATGCTCAAAGCAGGGGTACCGCTCAATCAGTCGTTAGCGTTATCCGCCGAGGCGTTAGGTAACCGATATTTAGAAAACCGGCTACTTGAGATGAAGGCCGCGATTGAAGCTGGTAGTACCATCTCATCTACTGCGATTAACAGCGGTGTTTTCACTCCACTGGTTATCCAGATGATTTCGGTAGGTGAAGAGACCGGGCGAATCGATGAGTTGTTACTAGAAGTAGCGGACTTCTATGATCGTGAAGTTGACTATGACCTGAAAACGCTTACCGCACGTATCGAACCGATATTGTTGGTGATTGTAGCTGGGATGGTTCTGGTTTTGGCTCTTGGTATCTTCCTGCCAATGTGGGGAATGCTCGATGCTATCAAAGGCTAGCTCCAGCGCTTTTTCAGAGCGTTCGAAGCTAATGATATGGTTGCTGGTGGTATTAGTACTAATCCTCAGCCTGTTACTGGCTTGGCGAAATGTAGAGGTCAAAGCCAATGATTCGGCGTTTTTACTCGCGACACAAAGGGTAGTTGAGCGGGCGAGTTACTATAAGCAGCAGTGGCTATTAGCAAAACGAACTACGCCACTTGAGATAGATGGTCAGGTGTTGAACTACACTAATAGTGGTTGGGTTACTCCAGTTGATAATAGGCAGCAAACAAGTTGCGACTTTTGGTTAGAAGTTCTCTACCCGGAAAAAGAAATCTTAGGCAATGAACCGTTCCGGTTTGTCGATGAGTCGGCAGAGCACAATTATAGCTGTAGTTATTTTTATCAACAGGATAAAGTAGTCACTATCAATCTGATAGGTAACAGATTTTCTGCCAAGGTAGGTTTCTTAGCTGAGTCTCATAATTGATATGTGGCTGGTAGCAGAAGTAGGAAAATCCCGTATAATACGTTGTACTAAATAGTAGGTTATTAGTTTATGACTCACAAACAATCTGGTTTTTCATTGGTCGAATTGGTCGTTGTTATTGTGGTGGTTGGGTTACTTGCCGTTGCAGCGCTACCTCGCTTTTTGGATGTGACTGATGAAGCGAAAAAAGCCAGTGTTGAAGGTGTTGCAGGTGGTTATGCGACCGGCGTGTTATCTGCACGAGCTCAGTGGGAGGCGGAAGCAAGGCCATCGGTCACCATTGATGGAACAGTGCGTAATACTGTTAACTACGATGGTGTCGACTTTTGGTTAACCAGCTCCGATCAGGCTGGTGGTGACTTCAGAGATGGTTACCCTTATGCCATCAATAATGATGACACTAATTTTCCCGGTAGTTTGACAGATGACATCTGCATCGCGCTGATGTCGAACCTACTTCAGAATCCGCCAAGAGTGGGCACAACTGCTCAAGCTGAGGCTGATTCAAATATTAAGTATTCAGCACAGGCTGATGACGCAGCTTCAACTTGCACCTATATTCAGCAAGAGGGCAATAGCGAAAATCAGTTTGTTTATGAAATTGAAACGGGTCGTGTGACCGTAACTCTGCAGTAATGCGCTATAAAATAGAGAGATAGAAACGATGAAAAGACAAGGCGGTTTCACCCTTATTGAACTTGTGGTAGTCATTGTTATTTTGGGTATTCTTGCCGTAACTGCGGCGCCACGTTTTTTGAATATTCAAGATGATGCGCGAATTGCTACGCTTGAAGGTTTAGCGGGGGCAATGCAGGGTGCTGCAGGTATTGTTTATGGTAAATCAGCAATTGAAGGTACTGAAGCTGTTTCGAGTTCTTCAGTAACAATGAGCGGTGATACGATCAATACTGCATTTGGTTACCCTAAGGCAACCAATACTGACCTTTCTGCTATTGTAACTGGCTTGGGAGCTGGTGAAGATTTTCAACATATCAAAGCATATACAGTAGCAAGTGCTGCAGCATCTTCGTTCGGTATTCCTTCTTATGCTACTAACTGTGTTCAGTATTTGGAAGCAACGGGTGCAAATACTGCGGCGGTTGTTTCAGTGATTAGCGGTGCTAACTGTACTAACTAATACTATCGATAGGCCAGCCCCGCTGGCCTTTTCTTTACACTCTCTTTTCTTATCGGCCATTTGCTGCTTTTAGTATCACGCCAACTGATATACTCAAAATAACTCACACTTTCACGGTACTAGGGATGGTTAAGTCGAAGTTCGCTGGTTTTACATTAGTAGAGTTAATTGTCGTTATCCTGTTGATTGCGATTGTCTCCGTATATGCCGTTAGCCGCTACTCCGGTACCTCAGGCTTCTCTCCTTTTGTGGCTCAGGAGCAGGTGATCTCAGTCATTCGCCAGGTTCAGGTCAATCGCATGCAATCGAATATCGATATTGACGCTGTGGTTGGCAACAGCAACTTTTCCTTACGCTTATTGAACGACTGTATTGGCTCTCAAGCAGCCTGTGCAGAGCGCAATCAAAGTCGCAGTGATTGGGTGGTGCTTGAAGACGTTACCTTTACCTCTAATGTTGGCGATCTAGTCAATTTTGACCTGCTGGGGAGCCCCAGTGATGTTGTTGCTCCTGTCCTTATTGAAATGCGTTCTACAGATGGCACCTGTGCTGGGGTTGAAATAAATGCCATTGGCTACGTTTCGCCACGGGGGTGCTAATGAAGCGTAAACTTGGTTTTACCTTAATCGAGAGCATCATTGTTATTGTGGTGATGGGGCTGGCTATGGTGACCATCACCAGTTTTTTGGTGCCACAAATAACGCGTTCAGCAGACCCTTACTACCAAACTAGAGCGGCGGCGTTGGGACAAAGTGTTATGTCTTCAATATTGGCTCGTGGCTTTGACCAAAACAGCGATTTTACCGGTGGCTTTACTCGCTGTGATGAAGTCATTGTTGGCCAGCCGGTTGTCAGTTGTACCGCAGAGGACGACTTTGGTGCAGAGGAAGATGAGGGAGTTGATGCTGACGCCATTCGTCCACAGTTATATAACGATGTTGACGACTTTATTGGCTGTTGGGAGCAACAAGCTGCCAACGGATGTCGTGATTTAGATTTGTTACTAGGAGATTCCAGCTACCGCAATTTCCGTTTGGATATTGATGTGACTTATGCAGATGGAACAAGTTTAAAGAGAATTAATCTGGTTATTTCTGCAGCCGATCAGACACCAGTGACCCTGGATGCTTATCGAGGTAACTATTGATGAAAGCCAAAGGTTTCACGTTAATTGAAATGGTGATCACGCTAATTGTTGGCGCGATTCTGGTGTTAGGTATTGCTGGCTTTGTTGAGTTGGGGGCCAGGGGGTATTCAGATACGGTAGAACGCCAGCGGTTACAGACTCAGGCAAAGTTTATTCTGGAGAAAATGTCGCGAGAGATCCGCCATGCAGTACCAAACATGCTTAGCAGTACCACAGTGCTGCCACAGGCGACCAGTTGTATCTCTTTTTTCCCAATTGTGGATTCTGGATATTATGCTGTGTCGGGAGCCGACATACAGTTTGTAGTCGGTCAGCAAGGTCTCTCAACTGATGATATTGATGACTTAACTTTGGTGATTAATCCTACTCAAGCTAACCCCGGCAACAATGTCTTTCCTCTCACTGATGTGAGTAGTGCTAACGACACCTTCTTTGTTTCTGACGTAGCCAATGATTTGGTCGGCAACTCAGTGTCGAATCGCCATTACATCTATAATCCTAATGGGCGGGTAGATTACTGTCTGGTTGCGGGGCAATTACGTCGAGCGGTAAATGGACTCAATGATTTACCCTTATCAGATACTGGGGTGGACGGGACGCTTGACTATATACCTGCCACAGTTCAGACCAATGGCATTGTTGATGTTGACATCACGTTTAACAATGCAGTGGGAGACGAATCGAGTAACTTTCAGCAGCAGATTCAGGTGCTAAATGTTCCGTAAAAAACAGCAAGGCAGTTTATATATAGTGGTTATTTTTGTGCTTGTTGTGATGGGGTTTCTGGCAACAAGCCTTAGCCGTATTAGCTGGTCAAACAGTGATAGTCACTCGAAGGATGTGGTAGGTACGCAGGCAGCACTGTTAGCGCATTCTGGCAACGAGTGGGCGCTAAAAGAAATTTATGATATTGCAGGCGCAGACTCAGTGGCCAATGAATGTGCAGCAATAGATGGGACGGCGATAAATCTATTTCAAACCACGGTCAGTTGCCAGAGTGTTCAGGTAAGTTGCCAGGCAAGAGGTGGACAACTTGCGGATGGAACTCAAATGTATGTGGTTACGTCAGTGGCAAATTGTGGAACAGGGATAAATCAGATGCAGCGTAGTCAGCAAGTGTGGGTTAGGGAATGATGATGTTGAAAGCTTTGAAAATAGCAGTTTGTGCTTTATTAGCAATATCGCTGTTTTATCCTCCTGTTAGTTACGCCAAGAAAAATAATCAAGTTGGAAGCAGTTGCTCTGTTCAAGGTAACAAAGACTTTGTGGTGGAGATGCAGGTAACAGGACGTTCAGACTATCAGGAGCTCTACTTTACTCAGGGAAACAAGAGGGAAGAAACTTTATGGTATACCCAAAGTTACAATCCAGCTTCTGATTACATCTTTAATGAACCGAACCTAAATCAGGGGCAAGTATATGAGATTCGTATCGAGCATGATGCTAGCAGTTCGAACGGATATAACCTGTTCTACTATCGACGAGATTTTGGACAAACAGAATGGGTGTTACTGGCAACGTCTTATACAGACATTAAGAATGGTAACTTATCTGGTGTGGGAGAGGATATCGACTCCGTTTCCTGTAGTCAGGATACCGTAGTACCACCTCAACCGCCTGTTTTCCCTGAGCAGTGCGTTATATCACCTTATGCTGTCCAAGGTTGGGATGGAGCTAACGCGACTTTAACGTTTACTGGTGATAGCAATATATATGGTACACGGTCTCTACAAGGTAAAGTGGGTTTTACTCAGGTGGTTAAAGACTGGGCTGAACAAAAAGCTTGTGATGGAAAAGCTTGTGAGGCCGACTCTGGATTATTTGTTGATAGCCCTGCCGTAGAGTCTGTGTTTACCACAACTCAAAGTTTAACATTAGATTGGAACAGTACCCCCGAAGAAATTACTGGAAACAATTACCAAAAGGTTACGGTTGAAGGGGGGACGTATATCTTTCCAAACAGCGAGTATGAAATCGGTGAACTGGTCATACTAAATGATGCCGTAGTTCAGTTCCCGAACAAAACATGGCTTAAAGTGAACAAGCTAACCATGATTGATAACGGTAAATTTGTCACAAAAGATAATGACAGCTCCAACTTAATTATATGGGCGGAAAATTCAACATCTGGAGTATTGGCTAATATTGATATAGGTGAAGGAACCCAGCCTATTTATGCTGTTATCTTCAGCCGTCATACAGCTCGTTTTAGTGGCAGCACGTCTATTATTGGTTCAGTTACATCAAGATACATTGAGATGGACGGGAGCAGTCAAATTGATGCGAGAGGCGTCAATTGTACAATCCCCGCGGTTATTGACCGTATCGAAATCAAACCCTACAACTACCATCTGACCTGTGAAACTGGTGATGACCAGATTGTTGAGGTCCATGTTTTAGATAGCGACGGCAATTATCTTTCGGGTTATCAACCGACTTTAATTCAGGAAAATGGCAATAACCTGAGTATTAGTTTTATTGCTGAGGCGAATGGTATTGCTCAATACCGAGTAACCACTACACCGACCTCCACTATCGGTGACTACGATCTTAAAGCAAGCCTCACTGCGGGAGGACAAATATTCGAGGATACTGACCAGATTAAATATGTGCCGTATAAATTTGAGGTCGCAGATCAGTATGTGATTGCGGGTCAGAACAATCAGGCTAGTGTCAGTATTAAAGCTTGTAGTAATAGTGATGAGCTAATCACATTAGGTTATACGGGTAGTCCTACGGCGAGTTTTTCCTATCAAAGACCCTCTTCCGCCTTAGTTGATACGAATGATTTCACTTTTAGTGCCGAACTAACAGACTCGAATCGCGACGCCGATTTTATTTTTAAAGAGTCTGGTCATATTCGAGTGACGATGACCGATAACAGCTTTGTCTGCGATGATGACCGTTGTCCTGTTGAGGGCGGGGCATTAAAAGGCCAGTTTGATGTCTACTCGCGACCATGGAAAATCGCAATTTGTAATGTGGCTGAGGTGAGTAATAGCTCAAACCTCAACCCAGCGACTACCACAGGTACCCCGGGTTTTATGCCATCTGGTGATGATTTTACTGTTAGCTACATTCCTATCGTACATGGTGACTCAAAAGGCAACGCAACGGATGAGTGTGCTTACCCACAGACTGGAAACTATGGACTTGATAATGGCCCACTCAACTTAACTTACAGCGTGACTTATCCAACAAGCTCAGCGGTCGATGGAATAATTACCCCAGAGACGGTTTCTGCATTTGATAGCGATAATCTGATCAGAATAGTGACTCACAACTGGAGTGAAGTGGGAACTATTCAGTTCACGACAGGGGCGACTTACTTAAACATGGATCTTGATAGTGACCAGCAAGAGATTGGGCGTTTTTATCCTAAGTTCTTCAATGTCGTCAACACCGCGAGTTGGGATTACCCAAGTAACCAGTCTTTCGCCTATATGAATCAGCCGTTTAACGGTGTGTCCTTTGATGTCGAAGCGTTAAACGCTCAGGAGCAGGCAGTGCAAAACTATGCTAGCTTTGATTCTGACTTAACTGCGGGCTTTGTTCTGTTCGAGCCAGATTTTACCGAGCGATTTAACTCACCCACACCGAGCAAACAGTGGGTGCTCACATCACAACGTAGTATTGGTACTTTCACATTGGATGATGCTGCGCCTTCGACTGATTGCGAAAGTGAACTGTGCTGGGAAAAGGCGGCATCGGCAGATGGCTACGAAGATGGTCCATTTAATGGTGCAGCTGGCACCGCATCAAATATCTCGATAACTGACACCGGAGTATCAAACCGAGATCCTGTCGATTATCAGACACCAGCAGAAGGTGAAGATGATCCTCGCGTGCTGACACTGCAACCGGATATTCGTTTTGGACGAATAGAGCTGGATAGTGTTGGTGGAACAGTTAACTCTGAACTGCCAATTCCGCTGCGAGTGGAGTTCTGGGATGGCAGTCGCTTTACTACCAACACCGACGATAGCTCCACAGAGGTGGATGGCAGTAACGATGCAGACGATAATCGCAATATCTGGGTTGAGCCTAATCAAACCGCTTTTGAGGTTACCTTAGGTGATGGTGGTCAAATAGCTGCTGGTCAATCTCGCACCATAACTGCCACTCATGCCTCCGATGTTCGCCAGCAGACGCAGGTATGGTTAGAGCTGGATAATGCCAACAATGAGCTACCCTGGCTGCGTTACCGTTGGCAAGATGATAACCGAGTTGAGGTAAATGGAGAGCAAGATCCCTCTTCAGTGGTTACCTTCGGAATTTATCGCGGTAATGATCGGGTGATCTTTCGTGGTGAACCTGGCTTAACTGGACAGTAATTACTGCGTTTTTTTTGCCCATCGTTAGGAATCTGTTAGAAATTGCGTGTTTCAGCCCATGTTTACACTTCAATGCCTTGCTGTAGCGGCAAGGCATTGGTACATTTAGTGCAATTTTCTATCTTATAATTCTTTCAGGACGAGCGAAGAATATGTTCAAAAAACTTCGTGGCATATTTTCAAATGACCTATCTATCGATTTAGGTACTGCCAACACTCTTATCTACGTTAAAGGACAGGGCATTGTCCTAGACGAGCCTTCTGTCGTTGCAATTCGTCAAGACCGTAACCGTGCGGGCAAAAGTGTCGCCGCTGTCGGACACGCTGCAAAGCAGATGTTAGGCCGTACACCAGGTAACATCTCTGCAATCCGTCCAATGAAAGATGGCGTTATTGCTGATTTCTATGTGACTGAGAAAATGCTTCAGCACTTTATTAAGCAAGTGCATGACAATAGCGTTCTAAAACCAAGCCCACGTGTTCTAGTTTGTGTTCCTTGTGGTTCAACACAAGTAGAGCGTCGTGCTATCCGTGAATCTGCACTAGGTGCTGGGGCTCGCGAGGTATACCTGATTGACGAGCCTATGGCTGCAGCGATTGGTGCTGGCCTGCGCGTTTCTGAGCCAACTGGTTCAATGGTTGTTGATATCGGTGGTGGTACAACAGAAGTTGCGGTTATTTCACTTAACGGTGTGGTTTACTCATCTTCAGTACGTATCGGTGGTGACCGTTTTGATGAAGCGATCATCAACTACGTTCGTCGTAACTACGGCAGCCTGATTGGTGAAGCGACTGCAGAGAAAATCAAACATGAAATTGGTTCTGCTTATCCTGGTGATGAAGTAGAAGAGATCGAAGTTCGTGGTCGCAACCTAGCTGAAGGTGTACCGCGCAGCTTTAGCCTTAACTCAAACGAGATCCTGGAAGCTCTTCAAGAGCCTCTGACAGGTATTGTTTCTGCAGTAATGGTAGCACTAGAACAGTGTCCACCAGAGCTGGCTTCAGACATCTCAGAAAACGGTATGGTACTAACTGGTGGTGGTGCACTACTTAAAGATCTAGATCGTCTTCTAACTGAAGAAACGGGTATTCCAGTCGTTATCGCAGAAGACCCACTAACGTGTGTTGCACGTGGCGGTGGTAAAGCTCTTGAGATGATCGACATGCACGGTGGCGATCTATTTAGCGAAGAATAACTGAATGATCTTGGTTTGATTCCAAGATTGGCAAGATAAGGATCTCATATTCCATGAAGCCTATTTTTGGCCGGGGACCTTCACTTCAGCTACGTCTGTTTTTTGCCGTCATTCTATCAGCCAGCCTTATGCTGGCTGATAGTCGTTTAGGCGCATTTGCCCAAGTACGTTATCTGCTCAATAGTGTGGTTGCCCCAATCCAATATTTAGCGGATGTCCCTCGCGTGATGTTTGATGGCGCGTATGAGCGCTTTAACATTCGTCAAGATTACATGGAAAGTACTCGCACTCTTAAGCGCGAAGTACTACGCCTGAAAAATGATCTACTACTGCTTGACCAGTATCGTGAAGAAAACCAGCGACTACGCAAACTACTTGGTTCATCGTTTATTCGGGATGAGCGCAAAGTAGTGACAGAAGTAATGGCAGTCGATACTTCTCCTTATCGCCACCAAGTTGTGATTGATAAAGGTCAGATTGATGGCGTTTACGTCGGTCAGCCGGTTGCCAATGAGAAAGGTATTGTGGGCCAAGTGACGTTTGTTTCGGCGCACAATAGCCGAGTGTTACTGCTTACCGATAGTCTTAGCGCGATTCCTGTGCAAGTGATTCGAAATGATATTCGAGTTATCGCCTCAGGTAATGGTAAGTCAGATCGTATTAACCTCGATCACATCCCGATCAGTCTTGATATCGAAGAGGGTGATCTGCTGGTGACGTCAGGGCTAGGTGGTATATATCCGGAAGGCTTCCCTGTTGCGCACGTCGCTGAAGTTGAACGAGATACTGCTCGTGAGTTTGCCTTGGTTGAGGCAGAGCCTGTGGTCGACTTTGAGCGTTTACGTTACTTGCTATTAATCTGGCCGAATGATTCTCGTCAGGAGAAGATCCAACAAGTACTGCCTGAGAGTTTGGAGGAGTAATATTAATGGCAAATAGTGTACTAAAGGGTAAGCTTGTCATTACTTGCTCCTTCTTAATCGCTTTGACTTTGCAGACTATTCCCTGGCCTGGAATGCTCGATTTGCTGCGCCCGTCATGGTTGCTATTAGTAACCTGCTATTGGGTGCTGGCATTGCCTCATAGAGTTAATGTTGGCAGCGCGCTGATTTTAGGCTTACTGTGGGACTTGTTGCTAGGGTCAACCTTAGGTATCCGCGGTATGATGATGTCGATCGTGATTTACCTGATAGCGCTGAATTTCCTCGTGATACGTAATATGGCGTTATGGCAGCAAGCGATCTTGATTGGCATTATGTCTATGGTTCTTGATGTACTGATTTTCTGTGGTGAGTACTTGATTCAGGATGTCACATTTAATCCGGTCTCCCTCTGGAGCGGTTTGATTAACTGTATTCTCTGGCCATGGATGTTCCTATTAATGCGTCGCGTCAGACGTCATTGGCATATAAGATAAACAATGAAAAAAGCACTGATTTTGGCTTCAGGTTCGCCAAGACGTAAAGAACTTCTTTCCCAGTTAGGTTACTCGTTTTCAGTGGTCAAAACTGATGTAGAAGAGTCTCTTCAGCCGGGTGAGAGCGCAAGGCAATATGTTGAGCGCTTATCCAAAGATAAGGCGATGGCAGCGGTGGTGCTTGAGCCAGAATCAGTGGTGATCGGCTCGGATACCATAGTCGTTTGTGATGATGTGGTATTGGAAAAGCCAGATGACTTAGCGCATGCTAAACAGATGTTACTGATGCTTTCAGGTCGGGCGCATCAGGTGATGACAGCAGTGACTGTCGCAACAAAAGAGAATCAAGAAACTGTAGTGGTATCTACAGACGTATGGTTCAAAACCCTGTCAGAACAAGAAGTCGAACAATATTGGCAAACGGGCGAACCGTGCGATAAAGCTGGAAGTTACGGTATTCAAGGCATAGGCGGGCGATTTGTAACCCGCATTGAAGGCAGTTACTACGCTGTAGTAGGCCTGCCGCTATACGAAACTGACCAGCTCTTACAAAAATTTTTATAATTATTTTGAGGTGCGCTCATGAGTGCAGAGTTGTTGATCAACGTGACCCCGAGTGAAACTCGTGTGGCTATGATCGAAGGTGGAACCCTACAAGAGATCCATGTTGAACGTGAAGCAAAACGCGGAATTGTCGGAAATATCTATAAAGGCAAAGTGAGCCGTGTCCTACCGGGAATGCAGGCCGCTTTTGTCGATATTGGCTTAGAGAAAGCAGCCTTTCTCCATGCCTCTGATATTGTTCCCCACACTGAATGTGTTGCTGAAAATGAGAAACAACAGTTTCAGGTGCGCGATATCTCCGAGCTGGTTCGCCAAGGCCAGGATATTGTTGTGCAAGTGGTTAAAGACCCGCTGGGTACTAAAGGTGCGCGTTTAACGACGGATATTACTTTGCCTTCCCGTTACCTGGTCTTTATGCCAGGGGCGAGCCATGTTGGTGTGTCACAGCGAATTGATAGTGAAGAAGAGCGCAACCGACTGAAGAAGGTGGTTGGCCACTACTGTGACGAAAATGGTGGTTTCATTATCCGTACTGCGGCAGAAGGTGCTGATGATAAAGAGCTATCGCAAGATGCTGCATTCCTTAAGCGCCTTTGGTCTAAAGTGATGGAGCGCCGCAGTAAATACAAAACTCGTGCGACTCTGTATGGTGAGTTAGGCTTATCTCAGCGTATTCTGCGTGACTTTGTTGGCACTGAATTAAATAAGATTCTGGTCGATTCGCGCACAGAGTTTGAGAACCTCAAAGAGTTTACTTCCGAATATGTCCCTGAGTTGACCGATAAACTCGAGCTGTACGAAGGTGATAAACCAATCTTTGATATGTATGACACCGAAAACGAAATTCAGCGTTCGCTAGAGCGAAAAGTGGATTTGAAATCAGGTGGTTACTTAATCATTGATCAAACAGAAGCAATGACCACAGTGGATATCAACACGGGTGCTTTTGTCGGCCGCCGCAACTTGGAAGAGACGATCTTCAACACCAATATTGAAGCGACTCAGGCGATCGCGCGTCAATTAAGACTGCGCAACCTTGGCGGTATTATCATTATCGATTTCATTGATATGACCTCGGATGAACATCGTAACCGAGTTCTCACCTCATTAGAGGCAGCGCTGGACAAAGATCGTGTTAAGACCAATATCAACGGCTTTACTCAGCTCGGCTTAGTTGAGATGACTCGTAAGCGTACCCGCGAAAGTATTGAACATATCTTATGTTCATCTTGCCCTACCTGTGAAGGGCGCGGAAGCGTTAAGACTGTTGAGTCTGTTTGCTACGAAATCCTACGTGAAATTACCCGAGTTAATCGCGCATACGATGCCGATAAGTTTGTTGTTTATGCTTCTCCTGCGGTGGCAGAAAGCTTGCAGGGCGATGAGTCTCACGCACTGGCAGAGCTTGAAGTGTTTATCGGCAAACAGGTCAAGATTCAGGCTGAACCTTTGTATATTCAAGAACAATTCGATGTTGTGATGATGTAAAGGTTGTTTGTGAGCTCGACTACCACTCGTCTGATTCAAATCTTTCTATGGCTGACCGTTACAGTTTTGGTTTTCCTTGCGATTACTGTAACGGCGCTTCGTATCACCTTACCTCAACTAAATCACTTTCAGCCTCAGATTCAGGCTTGGATCAACCAGGGCTCTGGACTCGATTTTGAAGTGTCAGGTATTCATGGCTTCTGGCGTAACGCGCACCCTTCGATCTCATTACAGGGGGTAAAAGCGAATACACCTGAAAGTAGTGATATCCACTTTTCTGCGGACACTGTTGAGGTGGAACTGGATCTGATCCAGTCATTGATCCAAAGAGAGCCTGTCGTTGCTGATCTGAAAATCTATCAACTTAACCTCGACATCACTTCTGTAGAGTGGACGAACACCGAACAAACCCCAGAACTAAAACCGCAAGGTGAGCAGAAAGGGGTTCTGGAGCAGTTGGATAAATTGCTTCTGCGTCAGCTCGATAGCTTTTCACTGACTCAATCAAAAATCGATTTTCTCGGAATTGATGGTACACAACGTCAGCTGGCAATCGCTAAGCTGAAGTGGCAAAACGATGGTAATCGACATCTGGCAGACGGCGAGATTAGCCTTTCGGGTAGTGAGCTCAACTCTGCACAGGTCAAAGCAAACTTTGTTGATTTTGGTTCGCTGACGGATGTCAGTGGTGAGTTCTACGTTTCTGCGCAAAATGTATTAGTTACCCCATGGTTAACCAAATACCTTCAGAGTGAAACTGGTATCGACAAGGGCCAGTTGAGTTTCAGTAGCTGGCTGACATTGCAACGTAGCCAACCTATCAGTGCTTATGTAGAGCTAGAGTCATCAGAACTCAGCTGGAAAGAGGGTAAGCAGCACGAGCTGTGGATCGAATCTGGCGTGTTAGAACTTGAACCGAGCAATGATGGCTGGCAAGTTAATGCTCACTCACTCAATCTCAGCACCGATGAGACGCAGTGGCCAGAACTTGATGTTGCATTTGATTGGCAGCCCGAACAGTGGCGACTCAATATTTCTCAACTTGATATCTCTGCTATCACTCCACTGGTTAAACTTGCTCCGGAATCAAAAGCAACCACTGAACTGCTAGAGAAGCTGACCTTAGGTGGCCTAGTTGAAGATGTCCGTGTTTCAATGGGAAAAAGCATTGATACACTTAAATACTCGGCAGAGCTATCACAGGGCACCATGTCACAATGGGAACTGCTACCCGGTGTCCATCATCTGTCTGCGTCCGTGTCAGGTAACATTCACAAAGCCAAAGCGCGAGTTAACCTGATTGACGATGTGCTTCCTTATGGTGATGTATTCCAGGCACCGCTGAATATCAAACAAGGTCAGGTCGACATCATCTGGCAAAACAATGATAACGGCTGGAGCTTGTGGGCAGATAAAGTCACAGCCGCGACGCCTGACTTGCAGGTGCTTGGTGCATTCCGTCTCGACTTCCCGGATAACAGCAGCCCATTTCTATCCTTCTATGCTGAAGCAAACCTGTTTAACGCAGGTGAAACATGGCGCTATCTACCGACTTTAGCTCTGGGGCGCGAGCTGACTGACTACTTGAGTACCGCTATTCAGGGCGGAAAAGTTAATGCAGCCAAACTCCTGTGGTATGGAGAACTCGGTGATTTCCCGTACCACAATAACGAAGGCATGTTTCAGGCTTGGGTGGGGTTAAAGCAAGCTAAGTTTAGTTTTGATACTGCCTGGCCACCAATCACAGACTTACAGCTCGATCTGTTATTCCAGAACGACGCTATGTATCTTGATTCACGCAGCGCAACTTTGATGGACGTGACTGCCAAGCGTATTACTGGTCGTATCCCTGAACTTGCTGAAGGTGGCCATATTGAGATTGAAGCTCAAGCCGTTGCTCAAGGTAATGCGGTAAGAGACTACATGACCGCTTCTCCGCTGGTTGATTCCGTTGGTGCTGCATTAACTGCAGTGCAAGTGGACGGTAAGGTCGAATCAAGCTTCCAGCTCAACATTCCGTTTAGCTCTGATAAAGAAGCTCGTGCATGGGGATATGCGGATTTAGCTGACAATCATGTAACGATTGAGTCTCCACCGATGACCTTAGAAACGGTGTCAGGCAGAGTTGAATTTGACAATGACGTTGTCAGTGCAGCGGGTCTTTCGGCAGATCTCCTCACTCAACCGGTTTCGATAGATTTTCGTGGTGAGAACATTGCTCAGGGCTACGGTGTAGCAATCAATGTTGTCGGTGACTGGGATGTTGATCCTCTTACGCCTTACCTCGGTAACCGTTGGCTTGACCCACTTGAAGGTCACGCCCCGTGGCAGATGGATATTGATATCCAGCTTAACGATGTTGGTTTTACCTACCAGATTGATACCGAAGCCGATCTTAGGTTAGTAAGTAGTAACTTCCCGGCACCTTTGACCAAGACGGCTGGTGTTGCCGGAAAGGGGCGACTACAAGCATCAGGAAACCAAGAAAGCATTACCGCTCGGGTTCAGTTGCCTAATTTCAAATATCAGGCTGAAATAGATATTCGCCCAGACACACCAGTATTAACCGATACCAACTTAGTGCTAGGCAAAGGAAGCTTTAAGATCAGCCCGGTCGCGGGTCATCAGGCTCAAGTTCGGTTAGACAAACTAAACCTTGATCAGTGGATTGATTTACTGGCAGTAGAGCAAGGGCCATCCAAAGCGGTCTTAGCGCAAATGAACACGCCTCAGATTCCTCTACCTGCCCGAATTGACCTCGATACCAAGGAGCTGACTCTGGCGGGAATCGAGTGGAATGATGTTGATTTTACTGCCAAGCGTAAAGGCCTTGGCTGGTACATGAACTTAGATAGCCAGGAAGCTAAGGGAGAGGCCTCTTACCTCGAACCTTATGACCTTTCTGTGTCACTGAAGCGTCTGCATGTTTATATTCCTAAGCTGGAAACTGCCGAGTATAAAGATAAAGGTATGTTTGATAGTGAAGACCAGCAGGCACCGCTGATTAGCCACTTCGATCGAACATTCCATCAACAAGTGCCGAATATTACCTTAGCGATTGATGACTTCTGGTTCCAAGGCTACAAAGTCGGTAAGACTCATCTCGATCTGCAACGTCAGGGTGAAAAGCTGGAATGGAAAAAGCTCACCTTTGAAAGCGGTGCGAATAAGGTGGATATGAAAGGCTGGTGGCAATTGGGTGATACAGATAGCCATACGCGTTTCGATGTTTCCATGTCCGGTGAAAATAACAGTGATGTTATGGAGCGGTTTGGTATCTCTTCCGGTATTCAGCGTGCCCCATTTGAGCTCAATGCAAAGGTTGAATGGGATGGCTCTCCTTGGTCTGGAAAAATCGACACCTTACGTGGCGAGGTAGATACCAAACTGGGTAAAGGAACGATTTCTGATGTGAGTGGCGCGGCACGATTACTCGGACTGTTTAGTCTCGATTCGATTATTCGTAAGATGCAGCTCGATTTTAGTGATGTGTTTGATAAAGGTATGGCGTTCAATTCCATTACTGGTAGCGGTTCAATTCGCAACGGCGTGTTCTTAACTAATGACATTAAGATGGACGCTGTAGCGGGTGAGATGACGATAAAAGGCCTCGCCAACCTCAATACCCGAACCGTTGATGCAGAAGTGAACTTCACTCCGGATATTACTTCTGGTATTCCCGTTTTGACGGCATTTGCGGTCACGCCACAAACTGCGCTTTATGTTCTGGCTATCACCACAGTGATATCGCCGGTAGTTGAAGTTTTCACTCAGGTTAACTATGAAGTGAAAGGCCCGTTAGATGCCCCTATAGTTAAAGAACTGTCACGCAGTAAAGGGGAATTCAAACTCCCTGAAACTCTGAGAGATGCGATAAAGTAAGGATCATAACTCATGGAACGAGTCGGACTAATTCAGATGACTTCGGGTCCCAACCCGCAGCAAAACTTAGCTTATATCCAACAGCAAGTTGCTGAGTTATCTCGGTCTGGTGCAAAGCTGGTAGTCGTGCCGGAGAACGCCTTAGTGTTTGGCAGTCGTCGCGACTATCATCAATGTGCAGAAGTGCTAGGCGAGGGGGATATCCAGCAGGCTCTGGCACAACTGGCCCGAGAGGAAAGTATCTGGTTACTTATTGGTAGTATGCCAATTCAGCGTAGTAACGGAGTGACCACGACATCGCTTCTGTTTGATCCTAATGGCGCTTTAGTTGCGGATTATGACAAGCTGCATATGTTTGATGTCGATGTTGCAGATGGACACAAACGTTACCGAGAGTCAGAAACCTTTACTCCAGGTGAGCGTATTGTCTCGTATCAAACACCGTTTGCCCATCTTGGTCTGACTATCTGTTATGATGTTCGTTTCCCAACTTTATACAGCGAGCTGGCCCGTTCAGGTGCCAACATTATTTTTGTGCCTGCTGCTTTTACCGCAGTGACAGGAAAAGCGCACTGGGAAACACTATTACGTGCACGAGCTATTGAAACGCAATCCTGGCTGGTCGCGGTAAATCAGGTTGGAACGCACCCGTGTGGACGAGAGACCTGGGGCCATTCGATGGTTATCTCGCCATGGGGAGAGGTTGTCGCTAGCCTTTCCGATCAAAAAGACAATTTATTGGTCGATATCGACCTAACTCAAGTAGAAGAATTAAGAGCAGCGATGCCAGTAGCTCAGCATGCTCGGTTCAGCAATCAGTTACAACATTAAGAGCAAAGTATGACCATAAATCACGTAGAAGATGCGTTGTTAAAAACCGCAGGGCTCAGCGAACAAGATATTGCTGATACATTATCGAGCATTGCGACTCGTCAAATCGATTATGCAGACATCTATTTTCAGTCAAGCTGGCATGAATCGTTAGTTCTTGAAGACAGCATTATTAAAGATGGCTCGTTCAACATTGACCGTGGTGTTGGGGTTCGCGCTGTAACTGGCGAAAAAACGGGCTTTGCCTATTCTGATCAAATCCAACTAGAGGGTTTGAAGCAGAGTGCTATCGCGGCACGCGGTATTGCGCAACAAGGTCAGAATGGCCGTGTACAAGCATTCAAGCGTAGTGACAATCAAGACTACTACGGCGCTGTCAATCCACTGGAAAGCTGGAAGAAAGAGCAAAAAACACAGCTACTAAAAGAGCTGGATGCTTACATCCGTACTAAAGAGCCACTGATTAAAGAGGTGTCTGTTAGCCTTAGCGGTGTTCATGAACAGATGCTAGTGGCTGCAACTGACGGAACATACGCTGGCGATATTCGTCCGTTGGTTCGTTTATCTATCAGTGTCCTGGCACAAAAAGGTGATCGTCGTGAGCGTGGTAGCTCAGGTGGTGGTGGTCGTTTTGGCTATGATTTCTTCCTGACTGAAAACGAAGGCGCAAAGGTTGCTTACCAGTACGCTGATGAAGCGATTCGTATGGCTTTAGTTAACCTTGAAGCTGACGCAGCACCTGCAGGCACTATGCCAGTTGTACTAGGGTCTGGCTGGCCTGGCGTATTGCTACACGAGGCAGTTGGCCATGGTCTGGAAGGTGACTTCAACCGTAAAGAGTCGTCAGTATTTAGCGGTAAAGTTGGCCAAAAGGTGACGTCAGAGTTATGTACCATCGTTGATGACGGTACCTTGAAAGACCTTCGCGGCTCACTGAATGTTGATGATGAAGGTGTCAGCGGTCAGTACAACACTCTAATCGAAAATGGTGTACTGAAAGGTTACATGCAGGACAAGCTTAACGCGCGTCTGATGGGGGTGAATCCTACCGGTAATGGCCGTCGTGAATCGTACGCTCACCTACCGATGCCGCGTATGACCAACACTTACATGCTGCCGGGTCAGCATACACCGGAAGAGATTATCTCAACGGTTAAGAAAGGCCTTTACGCACCGAACTTTGGCGGTGGTCAGGTCGACATCACGTCTGGTAAGTTTGTTTTCTCTGCTTCAGAAGCCTACTTGATTGAAGACGGTAAGATTACTCGCCCAGTAAAAGGCGCGACACTTATCGGCTCAGGTATCGAAGCGATGCAACAAGTCTCTATGGTCGGTAATGACTTAAGTATTGACCGTGGTGTAGGTATATGTGGTAAAGCTGGTCAAAGCGTACCTGTCGGTGTTGGCCAGCCAACATTGAAGCTGGACTCTCTTACTGTTGGTGGTACGGAGTAGCAACGCTTCGCTACGAGAATCGAGAGCGGACTTCGTCCTGCGAGATGCTAGAACGCTTCGCTCCGAGATCGGGCTGCGCCCTTCGAGATGCTAGATCGCTTCGCTCCGAGAACGGACTTCGTCCTTCGAGAGGCTCTTGTGGTGAGTGAGTCGAAAGTTGCAGGCAGTGCTGGCTAATGCTTAAGTATAATTGTCTGATTTTAAAAGAAAAGGGTTGACATGCACTGTCAACCCTTCCAAGTTTTTCTCGCTTCTCGCTTCTCGCTTCTCGCTTCTCGCTTCTCGCTTCTCGCTTCTCGCTTCTCGCTTCTCGCTTCTCGCTTCTCGCTTCTCGCTTCTCGCTTCTCGCTTCTCGCTTCTCGCTTCTCGCT
>Ga0209379_10000382_pt1 | contig 39848 bp, 31 predicted proteins | sample tdDd001_FD_187124 | JGI IMG/M metagenome (GOLD analysis project Ga0209379, IMG submission 187124) | Marine sediment microbial communities from the Atlantic coast under amendment with organic carbon and nitrate - tdDd00.1 (SPAdes)... | ecosystem: Environmental > Aquatic > Marine > Coastal >... | reverse complement strand
TGCTGTTAACACTTGGTCTCTTTTTTCTTCTGAGATAACCTCAAATCTATCTTTGTAAAACTTTTTTTGTTCTGTTTTCATCTCTGTCATTTTGCCTCCGCTATAATGTCCGTCCTACCTTATATCCAGCCTTAACAGCTTCTAGTACTCTGCCAGGTTCAAACGAATCTCCGATATTATAAATTGACTTCGCCGTTTTATATTTCTTTAAACGTTCATAAAGCATTTCATCAGCACTTGCACCAGTTGCTAAGATAACAAGGTCCGCAACTTGTTTTTCGTCTTTAAGATCCTCTTTGATCATCTTTTTAAAAGGATTCACAATATTTTCAGATAATAACGGTGTCCAAGTTTGAGTAGGATCTGGGACTGTTTTGGAATAATTCCTTGATAGTACAATTTGTTTGTCCTCAATAGATTTCAACTGAGTACAATTGAGTATTTTAACACCAGCTTTATTCAGATGATGTATCATAAAATGTCTATTAGACGTACATGTTTTAGGCATCAAATAAGGGCCCATTTCTATTAAAGTCGTTTTTTTCTTAAACTCATACGACAACAAATGTGCTATTTCACACCCCACATCAGAGCCACCAACAACAACATAATCAGAGTAATTTGAATACTTGTCTTTATTGTCTAGAAAATCAATTGCAGTAATAACATGTTTTTTCTGAACACCTTCGATCGGTGGTATGATTGGTTTAGTACCAGTACTTGTTATAATGATATCATATCCAACTGATTTTAGCATAGTTTCATCTGCTATTGTCTCAAATAAAACTTTAACATTATGATGTTTCAATTGATGATTTAAATAGTCAACATAATTTAGAATCTCATATTTTACTTTCGGAATACCTCCCGTTAGAAGCATGCCACCCGCTTTTTCTTTGTTATCAATAAGTGTTACATCATGACCTCTTCTTTTAAGTGTCACAGCTGCCGTTACACCACAAGGACCTGCACCAACAACTGCTATTTTCTTTGGTTGGTCGATTGGAGGTAATTCTTCTGAATAGACATCTTCAAACGCAGTCCTTGGATTTACCGCACAATGTGGATGACCACCTATTGCCAATTGACCTAAACACCCTTCGTGATCACCAATACACGGTTTAATCTCTTTCACACGTTCTGCATAGACCTTGTTAACCCAATCAGGATCAGCAAGAAGTGGTCTTGATAACATAACCAGATCACATTTTTGACTTCTTAAAGCCAATTCAGCTAAGTCTGGATTGCCAAGCTTGCCAACACCTACAATAGGTACTTTAATACCCACATTTGAAAGTATGTTTTCTGTATCAAAATAATCTTTCACCAATTCAGCCACTTCTAAGAATGTTCCTGGTGGCATACCATTAGGTGGATGTGGTAACCACCAATTTTCATAACCACCCAAGTCCACATCAAACATATCAACGCCTGCATCAACTAGATTCTTCATATAGTCTAAAGTCATTTGTACTGACCGTTCCTTATGTAAACTCTTTAAGACCTTCTCTTTTGAAAGACGTTCCTGATACGTCGCTTGTAGCGCTAGTGATAAATCAATTCTATAGTAGATTGGATAATACGGACCCACTCTTTTCCGAATGGCTTTTACCATATCAATTCCAAAATTTTGATAATACTTATAACGACCCAGTTTTCTATTATTATAGGCTGTATCTGTCATTTGTTCTATCAAATAACCTGAATGACCATGTAAGTAAACACCATCAATGTTTAAAGCTTTACAATCAGCTGCCGCTTGAGCCGTTTTATTAATAATCTTTTTACACTTCCCATCAGAAATTGGCCGACACGGAATTTCAGGTATATACCAGTTTTTTTGCCAAGAGGATGAAATCGGTAATTTCATTTTTTTTGTTAAACATTCAGGATTACCGACTCGTCCCATGCCAGGTGCCAACTGAACAAAGAACTTAGCACCATAAGCATGACACCCCTCAGAAATGGTACGCCATCCAGAATAAGTCGAACGATGTGTATCGAGCCTTGGAAAAATCCCAGTTGCATCGGTATCACCATAAGAAGGGTCATCATCAACACTAACTGGAATCATACCACTGGTGATAAGACCTACTCCACCTTTAGCACGTTCTAAATAATAACTAATCATCTTCTGACTGGGTTTGCCCATTTCATCAGCCATATTCACATTGCCCATAGGCCCCATAATCACACGGTTTTTTAGTTTTACTTTATTGATATAAATCGATTCAAATAATGCCGTATGAGGTTTTAAATCATCCTTGATTCTACCGAGTTCCAATAAGTTATCATCTTCGAACCACGTTGAAAAGCCATCGACTATTTTCTGAATTTTATCTTCATAGTTCATTAACTTGCTCCTTGTAGTAATTTTTGAAATTGGTATTTTTCATAACAGACCCAGCTATGCCACCTAAGACTCTTATGATAAAATAATTCATTTTTAAATCGATTAACTCAACTAGATTACCATCTGGATCCTTTAAAAACACCCAGTGGTTGCCATCTGTAATTTGAGGTTCTATCACAAAATTCATATCATTTTTATGTGTTTTGTACCACTTAGGAACGTTTTTTACATCCAATGTAAAATGTGATGGTCCTGGTATATTCCATTCATGAAGCCTGCTGTTCTTTTTATTTGAGAACTCAAATATTTCAATGACATGTCCCTTAGGCGCTCTGAGAAAGCCTAGTCGCACACTTGAATTTTCAACTTGATACAAAGGCCATAACTTCTTAACCAAATCTTTATCAAGAATCTGCTCACTAATCAACTTGAATCCAAAATAATCATGATACCACTTCACAGACTTTTCAAAATCTGATACCGTTACACCTACATGGCTTACTGATTTTATCTTCATTCGTCACCTCTACTTTGCAAATCCTCCAACTACGGTCATATACTCCCCTAGTTGTGCACCAAACTCTGGCGCGCCTTCCATCACTAATTTACCTTTTATGGTCGATTCAATCATGTCATCTATTTCCATCAAAATCCCCAAAGCGCTCTCCGTTGAATCAAAACGCATCGTAAAGAATGGCTTGGATCTTTTATAAATACCTCTTGAAGCTTTTGAATTCCCTGCTTTAATTCTTAAATAGGCTGACATTTCTTCATCGTTTTCTACTGTCCAAGCATACACTCTATCCGGACTTTTTTTGACCCATTTAGAAATCTCAGGATGACCGACTTTATTAAGTTGACTGATACCTGATGACAACAAATAGAAATACAATCTAACCAATAACTTCTTCTCTTTTTCTTCTGGAGGTAGTGTGCTCAGCCCTAATAAATTGGCCATTTTCATCAAGCCGCCCAGTGAAGCCATCAACAGTTTTAGATGTCTGATGCCTTTGATCTTTGGCAGTTTTTTACTTGTGCCTTTAAAAAAACCATTAAAGAGTTCAATGCTTTTAAACTCGAGTTCCAATGTTGGTGATTCAATCACACCTTTAATAACTTTTATACCGTCTTCCTCAATTTCATAATGTGTACCGACTTTTCCTTCTTCACATAATGCACTGATTTGAAGAGTCCCTGTGAGTTTAGAAAACTTAGCAGTAAGTTTTTCATCGTCTTCAATAATTACTTTTAAGAGAGGGAGTACAGCATTTAAAAAGATAATATTTGCATAGCGTTCTTGATTATCCATACTACACCTCGTCTTCCCAATCATCATCTTCTTCAAAATCTTTGCCCATAATCTCTCTAACCGTATCTAGTATGCCATTTGTATCAATGCCATAATGATTCATTAAATCTTCATGAAGACCTATGATCGAATACGTATCCGGTATACCAAGTCTTTTAAAACCACAAGCTTTACCACCTTCTGCAATGACTTCAGAAACCGCACTACCTAAACCACCATAAATATTATGGTCTTCAACGGTAATAATTCTTCTGGTATCATGAACCGCTTTCATTATCGCTTCATTATCCAATGGTTTAATCGTATGCATATTCAAAACTCTAATTTTTAAGCCATCAGTCGCTTCTAATATTTTAGCTGCTTCCACTGCCTGATAAACACATGATCCACAGGCAATAATCGTAAGATCGGTACCTTCTCTCAGTTCAATGGCTTTACCAATTTCAAACTCATAATCTCCTGACTCATATAACTTCTGATCAAACCCTCTATTGATTCTGATATACATAGGTCCATCGGTATGATAAGCTGCATGGACAGCTTTTGCAGTTTCTGTACCATCAGCTGGTACCATAACAGTTAAGTTGGCCATCGTTCTCATTATTCCAATATCTTCAGTACAATGATGTGTTGAACCTGCTTGACCAAATGAAAGCCCTGCATGTGTTGCGATCATTTTTACATTTAGATTTTGATAACAGATATCTGTATGTACTTGATCGAGTGCTCTCATCGAAGTAAAGACTGCAAATGTTGAAACAAAAGGTGTAAGTCCAGCAGTCGCCATACCAGCAGCAACACCAAATAAGTTTTGCTCAGCAATACCCATATTAAAAAATCTTTCAGGATAATGTTCAGCTAAAATACCTATCTTGGTTGATTTTGCCAAGTCTGCAGTTAGTCCAACTAAATCATCATGTTCTTTAGCCAACTCAACCAATGTCTTTCCATAAACTTCTGCTGTTGATAAATTTGTTGTATCAAATACGGTATATGTTAATCCAGCCATCTTTATGCTCCTTTCATTCTTGTTTCATAATGTGAATCCAAACTATTTTGCGCTTCTTTTAGTTTATCCTCATCTAATCCACCATAATGCCATCTGTAGTTATCTTCCATAAAGTTAACACCACATCCTTTAGTTGTGTGAGCAATAATCACAACTGGTTTTTCTTTGAAATCCTTTGCTGTTGAAAGTGCTTCATCTATTGCTACGATGTTGTTTCCATCAATTTCCATTACTTCAAATCCAAAAGCACGCCATTTATCAGCAAATGGTTCCAATTGCATGATGTCTTCCGTTTTTCCATCCATCATACACTTGTTTCTATCAACAATTGTAATCACATTTGTTGCTTTGTAATGTGAGATTGACATGGCAGCTTCCCAGATAACACCCTCATCACATTCCCCATCTCCAATCAAACAATAAGTCATATACTTTTTACCAGTTACTCGAGCTGCCAAAGCCATACCAAGTGCAATTGGTAAACCATGACCTAAAGATCCAGTTGAAGCATCCACCCCAGGTACTTTTGTAGAATCCAAATGCATGCCAAGAGGAGAACCAGTATGGTTGTATTCTTTTAATAATTCTTTATCAAAATAACCTTTATCTGCTAGAACCGGTGCAAACCCTACACCACAATGTCCTTTACTTAATATAAATCGATCACGATCCTCCCACTTTGGATTTTTCGGATCTACCGTCATATGTTTATGAAACAATACAGTCATGATATCCATAGAACTTAAGGAACCACCAACATGTCCACTACCAGCCCAAACAACTGTATTCAAACACAAATGTCTTAACTCATGTGCTTTATTCTCCAAATTAATTAAAACTTCTTTATGTAAAGCCATTTCTACCTCCTATAATTCTGGGTGATTCAATCTAACAACCTTAAAAGCTTCTTCAGCCACTTCGTGTGTAAACTTCACATCTTCTTCAGTCATGGCACAGTTCATAAATAAATTATGATGGTTGGTAAAGAAAACACCTCGCTTAACACATTCAGAAACCCATTCTTGATGAATCATAAACGAATCATCATTTGTAATTCTCATAAACCACATCGATGGATGTCCTGAAACTTTTAAATCAAATCCGTGTTTTTTACCTGACGATACCAAACCATCTTGTAGTTTCTTGCCTAATTTTGATAAATACTCAGGTGCATTCAATCGATCCAATTTGTCTATAGTCGCCTTACCCGCAGCAAATGGTACCGCTGACATCCAGTAACTTCCTGTATACATAACAGACGAAGCAGCATCTCTAAATTTCTCAGAACCACAAATCGCTGAAAAGTTCCATCCATTTCCGAGTGCTTTACAGAAACACATTAAATCTGCTTCAAATCCGAAATAATGATCTGATCCCTTCATATCCAGTCTGAAGCCACAACGTACATCATCAATAGCCAGAACAATATTGTTGTCTGTACAGAGTTTTCTAACTTTCTTCCAATAGCCTTTAGCCGGCATCTGATTGTCTTCAAAAACTGGGTGGTGATATGGTGTTGAGATAAAACAGGCAATCTCATCTTTATTGGCTAAGATGACCTTTTCAAGTTGATCAATATCATTCCAATCCACATAAATATTATTGGTTATATCTTCTTCTACAATACCGGGATGTCCAATTTTTTGTGTCCAAGGTGCAACACCATGGTAACCACCTTTGACCATAATCGTTTTTTTCTTTCCTGTAGCCGCTTTAGCAATCATTAATGCAAAACTGGTTACATCACCACCGTTTTTAGCAAAGAATGCCCAGTCAGCCATTTCTACTGTATCGACTAACTTCTCTGCCATTTCTACCATTGCAAACGATGGAGAAGTCACACAGTTTCCTTTTTCCATCTGTTGTTTAACAGCTGCATCAACATCCGGATCATTATAGCCTAAAATATTCGGACCATAAGCACACATGTAATCAATAAAACGATTCCCATCAACATCCCAAAAATAAGGACCTTTAGCATGTGTTGAAAAGAATGGAAAAGCATCTACTGGAATAAAACAACTTTCAGCAGGCCCCAAATGTCCATAAACACCTGTTGGTATTACTTTTAGTGCACGATTAAATAATTCACCACTTTTTTGATAATTATTAGTTTTCATCTTTATCCCCCTATAAATAATTTGGCACTTGACCAAGTAACTTGTTCATATTATCTAACATAGGTATATAGCCTTTTAATTTCAGTGTTTTACAGGCAATACAAGAATAAGAATCAATCTTTCCATTTAATAAGTCACCTGCTGTTTTCATATCAGTAAAGGCCATCGAAGCACGGTAATTATCTGGCATACCTTTAGTGGCTTTAAGATCACCACCCTTAGCTTCTATACATATGGCTGGACCGTCCTCAACACTAATCGCAATATTACCATTTGGGATTCTCGAACCATTGTGTTTGCCTAAAGGATCTGTGTTGCCGATTTCTGCTAATGCAAAAAAGGCTGTATAGGCTGTTAAAGTTGTATTAATTTTTGTATATTTAGAGTCTTTGAGTAACTCTTCTGTTGGTTTTAAATAGTACGATAATTTATCTGTCAATGTCATAAAATCTTTTGTTAAAAACTTTACTTTAGTAAATCCCTTTAATATGATTGGATTCGCTTTACCATCAACCATATTATTGAAATGTACTGGAGATTTAAAATACATTTTTACAGTTGCTGGATGTTTCCCTCTTTTAAATTGACACTTTCCCTCTTCAAATTTAATCAACCCCATAGGACCATTCTTTACAGACATCTGAATAGATAGATTTTGATTTTTAATCAACTCATTCATTTCAGAATCCATTTCACATAAATCTTCAAGGTTCCGCATCACGGCATAAAGATTGATGTTTGCAAGTGTTAAATCATGTTTCATTGTAACCTCCTTCCTAAAGTGAGTAGTTGCTCACTCTAGTTTCATAAGAAAAACCTATTTGCATAGGTTATATATTTTCTAAGGTGAGCATTTGCTCACCCATATTTATTATACGCCTAAAAACCAATCTTTGTAAAGTGATTCTTTTGAATTTTCCGAATCTTTTATCTTGTAAGCGCAATTATGGTTTACTTACAAATAAGAACAGTGTCTTTAACATCTTCAAGCCCTAACTCAAAAACAAATTTATATCCATTCTTTCACAACATATTTAATATGTGAAATGTACAAAAAAAGACTTGCCTAAACAAGTCTTCAAGTGCTATTAAATACTAATGGTTTTCTCCCATATCAAAACCGATTTCAGATTTTGCATCCTTTGAATTTAATAAGAAATCATTTGTATAAGGTTCTGGTAAATCGATACTTAGTGCTTGTGTTAATACTTCTTCAACAGTTTTAACAAACACAAATTCCAACTGATTTTTCACCTCAGCAGGTACCTCTTCAATATCCCTCTGATTATCAAATGGCAAGATGATCCTTCTAATACCAGATCGATGAGCTGCAATCACCTTTTCTTTGATACCACCAACCGGTAATACAGCACCTCTCAGTGAAATTTCACCTGTCATTGCAAGTTTTGAATCTACAGGTTTATTACTCACAAGTGATGCAATCGTTGTTAACATCGTCACACCTGCAGACGGTCCATCCTTAGGTGTCGCTCCTGCCGGCACATGAATATGAAGATCTAGTTTGGCAAAATCTGCTGGTGTCATATAAGTATGTAGTCTTGACTTGATTAAACTTAATGAGATTCTAGCAGACTCCTTCATGACATCACCGAGTTGACCTGTTAATAATAAATTACCACGGCCTGGGATAAATGCTGATTCAATAAATAGTATATCTCCACCAACTGGTGTCCAAGCAAGACCAGTTACAACACCAGGAATATTAGATTCTTTAACCAAATCATACCTGGCAATCTCATGACCCAGAAGTAATCCTAACATATTCTCACGAATTCTATAAGGTTTTTCAACTTTACCAGTCACTATTTTTTCAGAACTCACTCGAACCAGTTTATCAAGTTGACGTTTAAGATTTCTAACACCTGCTTCTCTTGTATATTTGTCAATAATTGCTTTTAACGTGTTTTCACTGAGTTTGATATCTTCATTTGTTAAACCATGTTCTTCTAAACTGATATCAACTAGATGTTTTGAAGCAATATGGTATTTTTCTACAGCTGTATAACTACCAATTTGAATAATCTCCATACGGTCTCTTAAAGGCGCTGGAATTGTTCTTAAATCATTTGCTGTAGCAATAAAGAACACATCACTTAAGTCATAAGGTGCATCTAAGTAATGATCATTAAACGTATTGTTTTGTTCTGGATCTAATACTTCTAATAGAGCTGCAGCAGGATCACCACTTGCTGAAACCATTAATTTATCCACTTCATCCAGTACAAATACAGGATTCTTACTACCCGCTCTCTTCATTCCTTGAATGATTTTACCTGGCATAGCTCCGATATAAGTTCTTCTATGTCCTCGAATTTCAGCTTCGTCTCTAACGCCACCTAAGCTGATTCTTACATACTCGCGATCCAATGCTTCTGCAATACTTCTAGCTAAGCTTGTTTTACCAGTCCCTGGAGGTCCAACTAATAATAGAATGGAACCTTGTTTGTTCTTCTTAAGTTTCATCACCGTTAAATGCTGAATGATACGCTCTTTAACTTTATTCAAACCATAATGTCTATTATCAAGGGCTTTAGATGCCTCAATGATATCAACATCTTTAATATCTTCAGAATGCCAAGGAAGTGTTAATATAAGATCTAAATACGATCTAATCACATTACTTTCAGCAGCATTTGGACCCATTCGATTCAATTTATCCACTTCTTCTAAAGCAATTTCTTCGATATCTTCCGGTAGTTTGGCTTCTTTTATCTTAACACGATAATCTTTTTTCTTACTTTTGCCATCCGTTTCATTCAGTTCATCTTGAATAGACTTAAGCTGTTCTCTTAAAAGTCTTTCACGGTAGGTCTGATTCATTGAATCTGAAAATTTACTGTTCATTTCAACTTGTAATTTCAGCTGTTCTTTTCTTTCAATGATAATATCTAGAAATCTTAAACTTTTCTTTCTAAGTGATGTCATTTCTAGAACTGCCTGTTTTTCTTCTAAAGAGATATGAAGATAAGGCATAAGTGCTGCAATCAAACTATTCATATTCTCTAATTGCTGTAAGTGTTTAACAAATCCTTCTGAACCCGGTATTGACACACTCATCTCTTCTGTCATCCTCTTTACATAGGAAATCATCTCTTTTTCTGATTTAGGATCCATATCAACGATGTCTTCAAGTGGTTCATAAGAAGCTATATAACTATTGTCTTCCAATTCGAAGTCTATTATTTGAACTCTTTCTAAAACCTCTAAACTTAAACGATACCCGTTGGTTTCTCTTTTTACTTTTGATACTTTTATGATGTTACCAACATGATAAAAATCTTTTTCATTATACATATTCTCTTCATCATATTCTTTTAATGTTACAGCAATTGCATAACCATCTGCTTCATCAATCTTCTTTTGTAGCTTCAAATCATACTGTACATCGGCATTGATTTGAATCTGACCTTCACTAAATAAAACCATTTCTTTTAATGGCATCACGACATGTTTATTCATCATAAACCTCCAATTCTCTTTTTGAATCAGTATTAAATAATTTCTGCTAAGTCATTTAAATTGATTTCCATTTCTTGACTCAGTTCCTGTGTTAAGTTTCTTAGCATATCAACAGAATTTGCATACAGTTTCCACCCAAAGGCTTCTACTTTAGGCCTTAATAAAAACTGTTCTAAAACGACTTTTAAAAATGCAAATATAATCACAACCCACATGCTGAATAATCTGCTTTCAATCACTAACGTTTCACTATGACTGATTTCCGATACAACCAATACTAAAATAACAGATAGTATAAACTCTAATATTGTCATCAACGTATGTGCATTTTCAAATACCTTAGTTATAAATTTTTGTCTTTTAATAGCTAAGTAACTTTTTTCCTGGAATGAATCAAAAGCACTGTTGTCTTTGTTTTTACACAGAAGACATTTTTTCTTAATTTGTTTGTCCACTACTTCTTCTTTAAATCCATCTAGCTTTTCTTGTGCATCTTTAAACGCCCATGAGATATTGTATTGTTCCTTGTTATCATAAATTTCATCAAATTGTTCAAAAAATTGATTGATTGATTTCAAATGCCGCCTCCATATATTGTACTATTAATTAGTTTTGTTTAACCTAACTATCTTTGTAAAAAAAATTGATTACTCAATTTTCATTAGAATACTTATTAATGTCTCAATATCTTCTGTGCTTAATGATTCGATTAACTTCCCGGCTAAATAATCATTTGTCATCAAAGATAAATCTACTATTTGTTGTCCTTTTTCGGTTAGTTTTAAGTAATATACTCTACCATCTGATGGACAACTCTGTTTGTATACGATTTCCATTCTAATAAACTTTTTTACCATTTCTGTGACAGTTGGTTTAGATAGATCCAAAACTTCTGCTAGGTGACTGGTTGTAACACCATTTGATTTGTTTAAGCTTTTTAAATACTCCATTTGTTTAAGACTCAGTTCAGAGAGATTCAAATCATTTAGGAGATTTATGTAGCATTTACCTTTTAATTTAGTAAGTTTGGCAATACCACCTGATAAGCTTTCCTTTAATTCCATATCACACCTCTTAGTTAGTTTGGCTTTTCCTAACTAAATAGTACATGGATTTTCATGCCTTGTCAAGGTCACTTTATTCTTTTTATAAAAAAAGTGCAAGTCAACCAAATGCTTGACTTGCACTTCATGATTAGATTAATGTTTTCATCACTTCAAGAGCCGCTTCATAATTTGGCTCTGTAGTTACTTCTTTTACATACTCAACATATTGAATCGTATTGTTCTTGTCAATAATAACAACACCTCTTGTAAGTAGCTTTAATCCTTCAATTAAGAAACCATATTTCATACCAAAATCATGTGTTTGATAATCAGAGATTACCGTTAAGTTATCAATCCCTTCTGCTGCACAGTATCTCTTTTGAGCAAATGGCAGATCAACTGTAATTTGAATTAATTCTACATCATCTTTGTATTTTGTGGCTTCTTGATTAAAGAAAATAGTTTGTAAAGAACAAATACCTGTATCAATCGAAGGGGCCACACTAATTACTTTTACTTTATCTTTTGGTAAATCACTTAATCTAAATGATGATAGATCTTGTTTTACAGCTACAAAATCTTGTGCTTCTGTACCTTTTTCAGATGCTGGGCCTAAAATGTTAATTGGATTGCCTGCAAATGTAATCATAATGCCTCCTAGCTTTTAGCTAAATAGTATAGTGGTCTCACACCTACACCAGTTGCTCCTTTTGACAGGATGCCAGCTTCTTTCTTAGAGAAAGCAGTACCCGCAATATCAATATGTACCCATGGTAAATCTGCTGTAAATTCTCCGATAAATAATCCTGCTGTAATCGTTCCAGGACTACCAGCTGTATTTGTAAGATCTGCTTCTTCGTGTTTGATTAGTTCTTTGTATTCATCAAAGATTGGCATTCTCCAAATTTGCTCGCCACTCTTTGCAAAACTTTCCTCTACCTTATTATAGAACTCATCATTGTTACTGATTGCCGCTGATGCTGCACTTCCAGTACAATGAATCGCGGCTCCCGTTAGAGTCGCAATATCAATAACTTGTTTAACCTTTTCTCTTGTAACGATATAATGCATCGCATCAATCAAAGTCAAACGACCTTCAGCATCTGTATTACCAATGAATATTGATTTGCCACCCATTGATCCAATGATATCGCCTGGTCTGTAACTGTTTCCTGCAATCATATTTTCACATGCTGCTACGACTGAAACAACATTGGTTTTAAGTTCCATATCTGCTATGGCACACATCGCACCAATTACTGCTGCTGAACCACCCATGTCACTTTTCATATCAACCATTGAGTTTGTTGGTTTAATTGATAAACCACCTGAATCATAAGTCAGACCTTTACCAACATATCCTAAGATATCATCGTTATCTGGATTGCCTTTGTATCTCATAATGATAAATCTAGGCTCTACCGCTGATGCCTTTGCTACTGATAAGAAGGCATCCATCTTTAAAGCTTCAATCTGCTTTAATTCAAGAACTTCTACTTCAAAACCTTTTTCTTCTCCAAGTGCAATTACCTTTTCAGATAAAGTAATTGGATTCATTAGATTAGCGGGTTGATTTACTAAATCTCTTCCAATTAGATTTGACTCTGCTAAAACAAATGATTCTTGAATTAACTCCATATTAACTGAAGTAATCAACTCCAACTTTATAGCTTTCTCTTCTTTTTCTTTTGTTTTTAAATCAAATTTATAGTCTGCCATCACAACGGCTTCAGTTGCTGCTTTAGCTAAAACTTCTTCTTTTTCCAAACCTTGAATATTTAATACAACTTGTTCAACCTTTTGTTTTTTCATAACTCTAAATGCTGAAGCAAATGCATTTAATAATTTCTTTTGAGTCACTTTATCTGATTCACCAAGTCCCAATAGAACAACCTCATTAAGTTTACCATCAGTGATTGTTGTTAACTTATATGTTGTACCAACTTTACCTTCAAATTTCTTTGATTCTTTTAATGCTTCAAGTGGTAATTGTAAAACTGATGTTGCCAATAAATTTTCGTAGAATGGGATAATAACACCATCGAAATCTCCCATTTGATCGTTAATACTAATTTTCATTACATATCCTCCTAAATAGTTTTCTAAGTCTATTCTACATTAAAGAGAATATATTTCAATGTTAAATTGTAATAATTACAAAATTGTTTCAATTTTATATTTCAACTTCATCGATGGCATAATCCAGAGCACCTTTTGCATGAATATTAGTCGTATCAAATACAGGAATCGTCACATCAGATGCTTTTATCAGAAGCGGTATTTCAGTACACCCTAAGATAACACCTTCTGCACCATCAGCTTTTAACTGATGAATAATCTCTATATACTTTTGTCTACTTTCTTCTTTAAACACACCCAGAATTAATTCATTATAGATGATGTCATGTATAATTTGTTTGTTAGATGTGTTTGGAATCATTACTTCAATGCCATAGTCTTTTAGTTTATTGGAATAAAAATCGCCTTCCATCGTAAACTTAGTCCCTAGTAGTGCAATTTTTTTTAAGCCCTGTTTAGTAATGACTTTTCCAGTTTCATCTGCAATGTGAATAACAGGCAATCCGGTTGTAATTTTGATTACACCTGCCATTTTATGCATCGTATTTGTGCAAATCACCAAACACTCTGCACCACCATGTTTCAAGATTAAAGCACTTTCCACCATGCGAGTTGTTAGTTCATCCCAATCGCCCTGCCGTTGTAAAACCTCTATCTCATGAAAGTCAAATGAATACATCAAACACTTTGCAGAGTGTGTTTCTCCTAATCTTTTCTTTGTTTCCTCATTAAGAATACGGTAGTACTCAAGAGAAGACTCCCAACTCATGCCACCTATCAATCCAATTGTTTTCATTACGTCTCCTTTCTAACCAATTAGTGTATACCCATTAGTACTTAAATTAAAAATAATCTTACCTAAGTAAGATTATCTATTATGAGTTATATTTATTTTTGAGACGTTTCTACAAGTTTATTGATATCATTTAACTCTTTTTTACTGAAGTAACGCCACTGCCCATATGCAATGCCATCTAGTTTGATATTCATGATTCTAATACGTTTAAGTTTAGTAACTTTATACCCTAAAACTTCGCACATCCTTCTAATCTGTCGATTAAGGCCCTGTGTTAAAATAATCTTAAAGGTTCTTTTTCCCATTTGTTCTACCACACATGGTAATGTTACCGTATCTAAAATCTTAACGCCTTTGGACATTTTGACTAAGAATTCTTTGGTAATCGCATGATCTACAGTTACTATATACTCTTTTTCATGACCATTCTCAGCTCTTAAAATTTTATTAACGATATCCCCATCATTGGTTAAGAAAATCAGACCTTCTGACATCTTATCGAGTCTTCCGATATGAAAAATTCTTTCTGGATAACCAATGAAGTCAATCATATTATCAGGATCTTTTAAATCTGTTGTACTCGTCACACCAACAGGTTTATGAAAAGCCATATAAACAGGCTCTGATTTTTTTGTAATCAGTGTCCCTTCTACGATGATTTCATCTTTATAAGATACTTTAAGCCCAAGCTCTGGTTTTTTACCATTTACTTTGACTTTTCCAGCATCTATTAAAGCATCGGCTTGTCTTCTTGAACAATAGCCGGTTTGTGATATAAACTTATTTAATCTAATTAATTCTTCCATGATTACCTACTTCTCTAGTCTCATATTAGTATACTACTAGTTTGAGTTTAGATAAATATTATTTTACGATTTCTTTTACTCTTCCCACTTGACCATCTTCTAATCTGACTTTGATGCCATGAGGATGAAATGAGGAATTGGTTAAAAGGTCTTTAACAACACCTTCAGTTAAAGCACCACTTCGCTGATCTTTCTTTAATACTATTTTTACAGTTATACCTGGTTTTATATTACTTCTATTAGTTCCCATATTTACCTACGCATTCGCTCTACTGACAGTTCTAAGACGCCCTTTAATAGGAGTCTCCTGAAGTATCTTATACACCATTTCACCTTTGTTGTTTAAAATCTCTACAAAAGTTGAAACATCTGTGATGCTGATATTACCAATATCATCTGCAGTCATACCATCAATATTACATAGTGCTCCAACAATATCTCCAGCTCGCATTTTTGTTTTTTTACCTGCATTGATATGAAGCTTAAGAATTTCTGTATTTAGAGTCGCACTTTTTTCAACTCGTAATTCCGGTCTTTTACTGATTTTCTCTTCAAATTCTTGACGCATCGATTCTACAGCTTCTCTTGATGGTTTTTCTTCTGTTGGTATCTCATCTTCTAAAAGTCTTTGTACGCCTTTTAATAAATACGTATTGTTAGAGCTTACCAAACTCACTGCTTTACCTGATTTGTCCTGACGTCCAGTTCTACCTATACGGTGGATATAAACTTCCGGTTCTTCCGGTAAATCATAATTAACAACTAAAGAAATATCATCAATGTCAATGCCTCTTGCTGCCACATCAGTCGCCACTAAGTATCTAAAGTATCCTTTTCTAAAGTTCTTCATCACCTTGGTACGATCATCTTGTTCCATCCCACCATGAATTTTCTGACAAGGATACGACCATTTCTGTAGTGTTTTATGAACATAATCAACCTCAAGTCTTGTATTACAGAAAATTATACAACTATCAGGATTTTCGAGTGTTGTTATATCTAATAACAGATCCATCTTGTCATTCTTATTCACATTATATCTAACTTGTTCTATTTGTTGTTTGGTTGTAACTGCTTCTATTTCTACAATAATAGGACTAGACATATAGTCGTTGCATAAACCTGTGATATCAGCTGGTAATGTTGCTGATAATAAAGTCATAACATAATCTCTAGGTAATTCATTAAGAATCGACTCAATTTGATCAACAAAACCCATATTAAGCATTTCATCAGCTTCATCTAATACCAAGTACTTGATGTTTGATAAATTAAGTGTCCCTCTTTTAATATGATCTCTGACACGACCTGGTGTCCCTACAACAATATGTGTTTTTTGTTTTAATTCTTTAATTTGCGATTTAATAGGTGATTTCCCATAGACCGCAGAAACTTTCATACGTTTAAATCTACCGATATTAAACATCTCTTCTTGCACCTGTTGTGCTAGTTCTCTTGTTGGTGTTAGAACCAACACTTGCGGTTCATTATCATCCCAGTTAACCTGTTCAATGATTGGAATGGCAAACGCTGCGGTTTTACCACTACCAGTCTCAGATTTAACCACTATATCGATGTTCTCAAGAAGTGCAGGGATAACTTGTTCTTGTACTTCTGTTGGTTTTTTGTAACCTAATAGCTTAATAGATTTCAATAGCGCCGGATCTAATTTGAAATCTTCGAATTGTAACGTCTTCATATTCTTCTCTTTTCTATTTTAATAAACTGCCAATCACAGATTATATCATATATATCTTTATAAACCTAAGGAATTTTTTTACTGTTACTATTAAATAGAGTGTGATATAATATCCTGTAATTATATTGGAGGTTCTATGAAAGTATTAAAGTTCAAAATACATGCGGATTATTATGAGCAATTTAAAGAAATCTGTTCAGAAGAAGAGATCACTGTAAAGAAAAAATATAACGTCTTATTATCTCAGGATAGAAATACAGAACATATCTTAGATTATTTCCCAGAAGATCATAATGAAATGGCTAGAAAAATGACACTTAAAGTGAATGAAGAACTTTACAAAGGTGTTATGAAGAAATGCGGTCGCCTTGACTTAAGAGTTAGAGACTACATGGCATATTTAATTTACAAATTTTTATCTGATCGAAATTAATAAAAGCCTTAGATTATCATAGTCTAAGGCTTTCTTTATTGACTCATACGTTTCAAGTGAATTTGTCTCTGAATGGCTTCAATTTTTTCTTCATTTAAACTGTAAGAAGAGTAAACTTTATTGGCTAATATAAAGGATAATAAACTACCAATCGACAACACCACCCCAAGCGCCATGGATGTAAAATCATTTTGAATATCGATGTTCGGATTAAACTTAATCATATCTAAAACAAATCCTAAGATTAAGATTGCAATGGATTGAGACATTTTATAGCCAAAGTTAAGCATACCAAAATAAATGCCCTCACTTCTTTCGCCAGTTTCTAACTCCTGTTGATCAACCGTATCAGCTACCATAGAAAGTGGTAATGAAAACAAACCACTCGTACCAAAACCTATCACAACTGCATAAGCAATCATATACTCATAGTGAATCATCACTTGTCTTCTAAGTACGACCAATCCAAACAACATCATACAGCCAACTATAGATATCATCAGACCTAATTTAACGGCTGCTTTTTTATCTATTTTACGGGCTATTTTAACCCAAATGGGTTGAGCAAAAATACAAACTAAAAATTGAGTCCCAAGAACGATACTTATTTTATAGTTATTCATATAAAAAGTATAGGTAAAGGTATGTAATCCGATAACACCAATAATAGCTGAAGCAAGGTTTGTAAATAAATAACCAATAAAAACGTCTCTGAAATCTTTACATTTCAAACTATATCTTATTTGCCCAACAAACTCTGAAAGTGGATGTTTTCCATGGGATACTTTCGTCTCAGTCTTATATGATTTTGTACTAAAATAAGTCCATAGTCCTGTGAGTAACATTACCAACGAAGAGGTATATGCTATATTTTTATAAGCTTGAGGATTTAGTTGTCCCAGTTCATATTCGGGTGTGGGTCTGAAAAAAACAAACATACAGACTGCGGTTACAATTATCAGTGCTGTTAAAAAGAAAATAGTTTTAACAGCTTGTATTTTGGAACGTTCATTGTAATCGGTACTGAGTTCTGCACCAAGTGCAGCATAAGGTGTTATAAATACCGTCACAAAGGTTTTAATTAAAAACAAACTTGAAAAGATCCAAATAAATTTAATCCACATATCAATATCGATTTTAACATGCCATAACATAATATTGGTAAGAGCAATCAAAAAAGTACCACATAAAATATAGAGATGTCGTTTACCAAACTTTGACCTAGTGTTATCAGAAATGTAACCCATCACCGGATCACTAATAGCATCCCATACAATACTCAGAGAAACAACCAATCCAATAAGTGAACCTGGCAATAATAAAACTGCTGTTGCGTAAAAAACAAGGTAAGAAGTTATCATTTGGGTAACGAATCCATAACCAAAGTTACCTGCACCATATCCAATGATAGTCGAAAGTCTTAATGGTTTATTATTCAGCTGCATCTGATTCATAGCCTCACCTCTTTTCTATTTTTACATACCCCAATATGAGGTTGCTAATTGCTTCAATATACATTTAATATAAACTTAAAGGACTGGTAACGATATAAACCCATTATCATCTGCTTCAAAATTGATACTCTTGCCTTTATCATAGTAATAGCAATGAACTGCACATAAAAGTGCGTCTATTTGATCTTCCACATGTTTATAAGCTTTTTTTGTTTTTATGGTTTCCAAATCAATGGGAATATTTTTAACTCCCAAACACAATAGACGATTGATAACATCTTTTGCATGGGTTAGTAATACTTCTAATGATAATCTAGAGGATAATTTATATTTTCTATCAAACAAATCTGGCATTAGGGATAAAAAGATACCTGTAGGATAGGTTTCTGTTAAATCTTTTCCTAAGATAAAACCCTCTTCTAATAACAACTGAAAAAGTACTTCACCTCTTATCACCTTAAAGGTTCTTAACATATAACTTCGTGATGTTGCATACAATTTTAAATATCTCTTATGTATGGCATATCTCATCAACAGACTGTCACATTTTCTACCACCTGATTCGTTATTTACAATCAGGGGCGCATCCACAGAGACTATTTTTAAGTCATAAGAATTAATGATTTTTATTAGCTCTATATCAGAATAAACTTCTGCCTCACAAAAAATACAATTTAAATTATCATCCAATACACAAAGACCAGTTTCATTCTTATAGGTTCAAGCTAAATCAACACCAATATAGTACATATGATTCTCCTTTTGATTCATCATACACTGAATAAAATCATATATATATATAAATGGCTTAAGATTTCTCTTAAGCCATTCAACTAATTGATATTAATATGTTCTTCGTCTATAATGATTGTCTCTTCTTCTGTAATATACATCACACCACTTTGAACCGGTTGTAGTCTAGCATACCCGTCCTCTGTTTGATAGGTCTCACCATATAGTACTCTTGACTTACCTATTGGCCAGTAACTGTCGTCGTTTATGTTTTCATGAGCATGTAAATACTCAGGTAACATTTTGCCGATATTTTCTAATAAATAGGTTTCACTATAATCCATACTCTTATTTGTAAAAACTCTCATAATCTCTTGTAATTGTTCAATATTATTCATTTCAATCTCAGTATCCACAGCTTTTCTCACGTATTGGATACGTCTATCTTGACTGGTAAGCGTACCTGAGGTTTCTGCATGAGATGGTGATGGCATAATCACATCTGCTTTTTCTAGATGTATGGATAGATATTCTCCATGAACAACAACAAATTCAAGTTTTTCAGTCAAGTTTACGTCGATATCATTATCCATAACAATCAGACCTTTCACTTCACCAGAATCAATCTTCTCATTTAACTCTTCAGTGTTCATATTGATGCCTAAATCCACCATACCTTGTCCGTTACCTTCAGATCTCAGTTGGATGATACCATTACGCGGTTTCCCTATATGTCCTGATAGTACGGCAATTTGAGCGATTAACATTACCGCTTCATCTGACAACAGTTCTCTATCACAAACAATCATAGCATTTTTATGAGTTACCAATTTATCTGCTATCATTTTAGCATCTTCTGTCACTTCTATGGCTTTTAAGCTGTCATTCAGTTCATTCACACCTTTAGCCTTTTTAGGGGTACCTTTTAATTGAATCAACTCTTTAGCAATGCCTTGTAGAAGTTCTAGATTATTGTCATTATAAACAGCACTACTTGCCCATTTATCTGCTTTAGATTCTCTGTTATTAATCACAATTAATTCTACACCGTTATTGGTTGCGGTTTTTATTCTGACACCGAGTACTGGTTGTCGTTCCATAATATGTGTACCTATTGTAATAATTAGATCTGTATGACCTAATTCAGAAACAACATTGGTAGACACATCATAACCAAAAACATCTTTCAAGCCTTTTTTATACCCTTTATTGGCATAAACATTTTTAGTTTTAAATGTTTCATTACATAATTTTTTCAATAAATATATGGTCTCATTAAAATACTTTCCAGACACAATTGCCCCCATGGTATTTTCACCATAACGAAGGTTCAAACTCTGTGCTTTTCTAGCAATATACAAGATAGCTTCATCCCATGAGACTTCTTCCAAAACACCATTTTTTCGGACCATTGGGTGTTTGATACGTGTCTGGTTTTGTTGAAGTACCAAATCAAATCGGCCCTTTTTACACAACAGTCCTTTATTGATTGAATTGGTTTCTTTTGGAAGAGATCTTAATAATAATGCACCTCTTGATTCCAGTTCCACAGAACAGCCCATACCGCATTGGTTACAGACACTTTCTGTTAGTTTTCCTTGTAAAGGTACCGGTTTATTAATGAGCGCCTTTTCTTGTAATGCACCGGTTGGACAAACACTGATACATTGTCCACAAGAGATACAATCTGTTTCAGCAAATGGTTTATTAAAAGCAGGTTGCACAACCGTATTAAACCCTCTACCCGACAAACCCAAGATGCCATGATCCATCACTTCATCACAGATTCTGACACACATACCACAAAGAATACATTTATTAGGATCTCTTGTAAAGTATAGATGAGCATCATCAATTTCAAGTGATTTTGAAGGACCTTCAAATCTTACGGGTTGAACATCATAATCATTTGCATAATCAAATAAATGACATTCAAAAGAATCCATACAACCACATTCTAAACATCTACTTGCTTCTTCTACTGCTGGTTTTTTTCCAAAACCATGTACAACTTCTTCAAAGTTATGCATTCTTACTTCTGGTGCTTCATGACCCATATAACTCTTATGTTGTCTTGGTATCTCTTTAAAATCATCTTGTGTTAGGTTCTCTCGTTTCACTGTATAAAGTGGTTTTTTTACAATGAAGTCACCACGCAAATAATTATCAATCACTTGACTTGCATACTTGCCATCAGCTACCGCCTCAATGGCAATGCCAGCGCCATTTCCTACAGCGTCACCACCAGCAAACACACCTTCTAGATTGGTCATATACGTATCTTCATTAATTTCAATATTACCTCTTTGATTTAAACCGATATATTCAAATCCTTCAGGTGCTAACTTTTGCCCGACAGACATAATCACAGAATCTATCTCAAGTATTTCCTCTTCTCCTGTTGCAACAACACCTCTTCTACCTGAAGCGTCTTTTTCTGTTTGTTTCATTTTTTCAAGACGCATATGAGTCACTTTACCTTCTGCATCTGAAATAAACTCCACAGGATTTGAAAGAAATTTAAATACCACCCCTTCTTCTGCTGCTTCTTCTATCTCAACATCTACAGCAGGCATGTCTTCCTTTGTCCTTCTGTAAATCGCATACACTTCTTTTGCACCTAATCTGATGGCTGTTCTACAGGCATCCATTGCTGTGTTACCACCACCGATTACTGCAATCCTGTTACCAGTTCTAATCGGTTCATTGATAGCAAACTTATTTAAAAATTCAATACCACCAATAATGCCCTCATTGTCACTGCCTTTACAGTTGATATACGAACTTTTCCATGCACCAATAGAAACATAAACAGCATCAAATTCTTTTCTGATATGCTCTAAAGCAATATCTCTACCAATACGTGTATTGGGAATGAGCTTTACACCCATTTTTTCTATCAGATTAACTTCCATTTCAAGAATATCTTTGGGTAATCTATACAGTGGTATACCATATTTAAGCATCCCACCCAACTCAGGCATCGCTTCATAAATTGCCACATCATGACCTGACTTTCTTAGAAAGTATGCCGCTGATAACCCACCTGGTCCACCACCGATTACTGCAATACGTTTACCTGTCGATGGGTTTATTTCCGGTATATAAGATGTTTCCTTGTTTAAATCCAGATCTGCTACATAACGTTTGATCCATGCTATAGATATGGAATCATCAACAATCCCTCTTCTACAACCGGTCTGACAAGGATGGGGACAGACTCTACCGATACTTGCTGGTAGAGGTAAATCTTCTTTTATAAGTTTTAACGCTTCTTCGTATTCTTTATTTGCTGTTAGACCCACATACCCTTGTACATCTACATTAGATGGACAACCTAACATGCAAGGGGCTTTACAATCTCCCTTATGGTCAGATAACATGAGCTCTAAAGTTGTTTTTCTTGATTCCTTGATGCGATGGGTATCGGTTTGAATCACCATACCATCTGCTATTTGTGTAGAACAAGATCTAATTAATCTAGGACTGTTATCAAGTTCAACCACACACATACCACAAGATCCATAATGTTTTAATTTTTCATCATGACAAAGTGTTGGAATTAAAATACCATTGTCTTTTGCGATTTCTAAGATGGTATAACCTGTATGTGCGTTTATTTCTACACCATTTATATTCACTCTTATTTGTGCCATTTGCTTTCCTCCAACTTATGATTTTGTGATTGCTTTGAATTTACACTTATCTATACAGTGTCCACATTTGATACATTTCGATTGATCAATTATGTGCGGCTTCTTAAGTAATCCTGAAATAGCACTGGTTGGACAGACTTTCATACACACAGTACACCCTACACAAATTTCTTTTGATATATCATAAGTCAATAGTTTTTCACAAGCGCCAGCAGAGCATTTACCTGCAATATGTTCTTCATATTCATGTCTAAAATATTTTAGTGTCGTCTGTACAGGATTTGGAGCTGTTTGTCCCAAACCACACATCGACCCTTCCTTTATTTTTATTGAGAGTTCTTCAAGAAGTTTAATATCACCTTCTCTACCCTCACCTTCAGTAATTCTAGTAAGTATTTCTAACATACGTCTAGTACCGATACGGCAATAGGTACATTTACCACAGGATTCCCTACAGGTAAAGTCTAAGAAAAACTTTGCCATGGATACCATACACGTCGAGTCGTCCATAACCACCATACCACCAGAACCAACTATAGCGCCGGTTTTATTGATGGCTTCATATTCAACAGGTGTATCTAATAACGCTTCGGGGATACAGCCACCAGACGGGCCACCGAGTTGTACTGCTTTGAAAGCTTTGTCATCTACAATACCACCTCCGATATCGAAGATAACCTCACGAAGTGTCATACCCATCGGTACTTCAACAAGACCACCATTTTTAACTTTTCCAGTTAAGGCAAATACTTTGGTCCCATTACTTTTATCTGTACCAAGATCAGCAAAGGCTTGTCCACCTTTTTCTAAGATCCAAGGGACATTCGCTAACGTTTCAACATTGTTGATATTAGTTGGATAATCCAAATAACCCTTTTGAGCTGGAAACGGTGGTTTAAGTCTTGGCATACCACGTTCCCCTTCTAATGATGCTATTAGTGCTGTCTCTTCACCACAAACAAAGGCGCCTGCCCCCGCTTTAATGCTTAGATCATAATCACACCCTTTGATACCAAATATATCTTTACCTAGCAATTTTTTTTCTCGAGCCTGTTTAATGGCTTTTTCCAAACGTACAATCGCCAGAGGATATTCAGCTCTAACATAAACAATGCCTTTTTTTGCACCAATTGCATACCCAGCAATCATCATGCCCTCAATCAAACTATGAGGATCGCCTTCTAAAACACTTCTGTCCATAAAAGCACCTGGATCACCTTCGTCTGCATTACAGACCATAAACTTTGTATCACCGGGTGATTTTAATGCAGCATTCCACTTAAACCAAGTTGGAAAACCGGCACCACCACGCCCTCTAAGTCTTGCGAGTTTAATCTCTTCGATCACTTGCATAGGGGTCTTTTCTTTTAAGCACGTTTCTACCGCTTTGTAACCTCCTGAAGCAATATACTCATCAATTGCCTCTGGATTGATCAAACCACAATTTCTAAGTACAATTCTATCTTGTTTGTACAACTGCTCTGAAACCAAATCATGACTTTCATCTAGCATAGTATCAGCGTTTATATTGGTTATTAATTCTTCTATTTTTGTAGAATCGACATTTACAAACCGTTTCATATTTTCTTTAACATATACATCTACTATGGGCTCTAAATAACAGGTCCCGATACACCCTGTTATTTCAACAGATGCGTCAAGATTTTTTTCTTCTATTTGATGGTGTAAGGCTGCTAAAACTTTATCAGCACCAGCAGCAATACCACAAGATCCTGAACCGACTACAAATCTCATATAGCCTCCTTTACACGTAAGTCTTTTAATATTACTCCTACTTTTTCGGCTGTTAGTTTTGCATACGTTTGATCGTTGATCATCATCACAGGTGCCAAACTACAACACCCTAAACAGGCTACATTGATATAAGTAAAGAGACCATCTGAAGTCATGTCACCTTCTGATACACCCAAGGTTTCTTTAATCGCCTGTTCAATTTTCCCTGAACCATTCACATGACAAGCAGTCCCTTGGCATAACATAATCAAATGTTTACCAACAGGTTTTAATCTAAACTGTGAATAAAAAGTTGCAACTCCCAATATTTTGGCCTCTTTCACGCCAGTGACATCAGCAATCAATTTTAAAACTGCTTCTGGTAAATAACCATAAGCAAGTTGAATTTCTTGTAGTAATGTAATTAAGTTTGAATTTTCTGAATTATAAGAATTCAAAACCTCTGAAGCTTTTCCTAAATCGATGGATAAATCAGCCTGTGATTGACCACCAGAACATTTACATGTCATTATTTTCCCCCTAGATTTTCTATATATTTGATAGATCTTTTTCTAATCGCGGTTATATTGTCGGATTATTGCAACTTCTAACCGCGTTACAGTCATAGTCTAGTATAAAAAGCAGTCTATCTTGCATATTCTATCACTTATATAGTTGAAACACAATAACTTACAGATTTATGAAAACGTTTTCTTGCAATATTCAGAAAACATTGAGCAATAAAGTTCTCAACTTTGAACAAAAGAACATTATATTAGTATGGTATGCAACTATATAACTATTAACTGTTTAACAAAAAATAAAAGAACATCTCAATATACTGTCATGAGATGTTCCAAATATAGTCATAATACTTAACACACACAGTTCTTTCCACTGTTTTTAGCTTCATAAAGTTTATCATCTACTTTTTTAATTAAAGTATTTCTATTGTCCCTTTGCCATTGGGATGTACCAATACTAACTGTTATATGTTCATCAAAATTAAATTTGGTAGACTCAATTGCCAATAATATTCTTTGAGCTATAACCTTAGCCAGTACCAAGTCTGAATTGTTTAATACAACAATAAACTCCTCACCACCATATCTTGCAGCTATATCAAACTCTCTTGTTTCTCTGCGAATTATATTAGCGACTTCTTTAATAACACAATCTCCTTCTAGGTGTCCATATTGATCATTGACGGCTTTAAAATCATCGATATCAATCATCAGTAGAGATAAGTCTTTTCCATACTGAATAGCCATTTCAATGGCGTTGTCTATATAATCAAAAATATAACCATTGTTATATAGCCCTGTTAACGAGTCTCTTAAGACTTGATCTTTTAATGTTTCATTTATATTTTCGAGCTGAGCATTCTTTTGATGTAATTCATATCTAATTTTATAATTTGCACTAGATATTATATACCCAATGCCAGAAACGATCAATGCTTTAAATATTAGACCATTGGCGATTAATATGCTACTCGCGTTCAAATAAATTAAGAGTGAAAATACGATTAAACCGCCACCGAATAAAAATCGACTATAAAGTGGTTTCACTACAAATATACCACCACAGATTAGAATGATAATGGTATAAATAGTTATATCTTGTGCTTCTAAATAAACAAGTACCGTAAACAAACTCCCCCAAACAATGATAATGGGAAAATAAATTTTTTCCAGTACATCTAACACCCTGATTTTGAAATGCTCTTTTTTAAGAAAAACATAAAATAATATAGGTATATAGATTATATGAAACAGTACTACAATTGAAACATAGAGTCTAATATCCGATTCAAAATAACCCAGTGTAGATAAAATTAATCCTACAATCTCAACCAGCGAATACACTGTACCCAATATGAGTATTCGTTTCACATTACTATTAATAATTGATTCTTTAAATGACATCATTGTAAGGGTTGTTCTATCCATAAGTCCACCTTTTTAATAAATCAAATGTAGTGTTTATTTATACGTTTATTTATACAGTTTATTTATACATACTTTATTTATACCACAATTCCAGACAATTATTTGTATAATTTCACAGTTTTTTTATTTATTTGTAAAATCGTCTTTGATAATGACAATTTTACTTATCCTATTATCACCTTGAAATTTTAATATAATGTTTATTAGACGAGTAAAAGCATGTAAACTCTATCATTTTAGAATTTTCATGCTCATAATCAAACTAAATTATTCCTTTGTTTTTTTATATTTGATCTTATTTTCATACATTCTCTGATCCGCTCTAGAAACCAATGTATCAGGCGTATCATCTTCTTTTAAAGTAGATATACCATAACTCATTGACCACTCTTTGTTAATTTCATTTAAGCCAGCAACTTTAAATTTATCTAATGCTCTTTTCATAATATTATTAATATCATCTTCAGTACAATCAATTAAAACTACTAAAAACTCATCGCCACCAAGCCTTGATACGATATCGTATTCTCTAACAGAATTAGTTAATGACTCGCCTGCTGATATGATCATCTTATCACCCATGATGTGACCATAAGTATCATTAACTTGTTTAAGTGAATTCACATCAATAAATACAACACTCAAACTTAAATGACGTCTTTTGACTAGTGCAATTTCTCCGTTTAACCGATCATACACCATTCTTCTATTATAAAGACCAGTCAATTCATCTTTCATTGCGATATCAATTAACATCGATTTATACTGTCTATTATGTGTAACTTGTGTCCCTAATTCCCATCCTATTACAGACGTGAGAACAACCAGTATTAATAATGCAATTTGTAAGGATACACGCAACTCATGATCAACTGATTTAACGGATTCAGCCGGTACTCTCATTATCAAATAAAAGGTATTATTTTTATTACTTTTACTAACACTATCTATCAGATTTAATTTCATTGAATAAAATCGTTCACCATCTCTACTAAATACAGTTTCTCCAGTTTGAATTTCATTCCAAATTTCATCAAAGTCTGATAAAAATCCGACATCCTGTTTATCTTCAAACATAAATCCAAATGTTTTATCATTATCATCATGATAAATATAATAGCCATCTGCATTTAACATATAAACCATATCTTCATCATGAACCTTGTTTTCATCAATTAGATTTAACATCTTCTGTCCTACTAGATTTACAATGGATAATCCTATCATCTCACCATTAGAATCCATAACTTTTTTACCAAATCGTACAACAGGATTATAAGGTACTTCAACAACGCCATTTTCAACATTTAAATCAAATGGACTCATATAAAGGGAATCAGTTGTTAAATCCAATGTACCTTTTACATAATATCTATCCGATTTGTCTTGAAGTAAATTATCCTCTACTAAAAAAGCATGCTCCTCAGGTTTTTTATCAACACGAATGACTTCATGACCATTCATATCAAGTATTCTCATTTGCTGATAAATCCCTACAGTGTCTGACGTTTTTAACATGGTATCTTGCATCCATTTTGTAGTGTTTTGTGAAGGATTGGTTAATATTTGCTTTGTTAAATCCATCTCCGAGATTACAAATAAACTTTCATAGGAATAAGTCATCATTGTCTGAATCGACCTTTTCATTTCACTTAATTCAGAAATCTGATCCTCATCCAAACGTTTGATATTTTGAATATGGTTATACCAATAAATTACAGTTGCAAGCACTATTAATATAATCAATCCTGATATAGTCAGAATTAATCCTAGTTTGATGGATTCTTTATTGAGTCTACGTTTGGTTACCAAATCCAATTTTTCGCTCATTTTTTCACCTTCCATGCTTACATTTACTACAATAATCCTTTATAAACTGACAAAAGATCTTATCTATAGAATACCCATAATTTAAGTATTATATCAAAGAAGTATATGAATCATACAAACCTTGTTTCCTAACCAGAGTCATGTTTTCCTTAACTGATTCTATATGTCTTACTACAATCTTATATAAAGAAAAGCTCCTAAATAATTAGGAACTTTTCAACAACTCAATGAGTTGCATATTATTAACTTCTAGCAGCACCATCTACTGGTAAAACAGCTCCAGTAACATAACTTGCCATATCACTTGCTAAATATAAAAATGCATTCGCTACATCCTCAACTTCTCCAATACGTCCTAATGGTATTTGTGCAATTAGTGGTTTTATCATAGCTTCTGGTACATTCATCATCATATCGGTATATGTAATACCTGGTGAAACTGCGTTCACACGAATATTATCTTTTCCAAGTTCTCTGGCAAGAGACTTTGTAATACCATTAACCGCAAACTTTGAAGCTGGATATCCACAACCAGATGTCTGACCATAAAAACTAACCATCGAACTTGTATTCAATATAACACCACCACCTTGTTCCTTCATAATAGAAGAGACAACTTGAGAACAGTTAAAAATTGAGTTAACATTTATATCCATGATTTTTTTAAAGTCTTCCATATCGTATTCGTATAGTTTATCTCTTGCAGCTATACCCGCATTATTAACTAAAATATCGATACTGCCATGAGTTTCTTTGATAGCTTCAAAGGCTGTTTTGATTTCATTCGGACAACTTAACACTGGGTAAATGCCCTCCACTTGGTAATCTGGATTTTCTTCTTTTAATTGTGATAACGCATGATCAACTGTTTCTTTTTTAGAACCACATAAGATAACAATAGCACCATTATCCAAATATGCTTTAACAATTCCATACCCAATTCCTCTAGTACCACCTGTTACAACTGCAACTTTACCATTTAGCATTTAATAATTCCTACCTTTCATTTATATGAGCTCATTATAAGTAAGAGCCTTTAAGATATATTATTTTGTAACAATAAGGTCAGATACAACTTTCTTAATAGATACTGCATCATTTTCATCATGTAATGGTGTCCATACCTGAGCAAAGAAAGGATTTACTTTTGCAATTTCAGCATAGTTCCATGTTTCTCGTTCACACTCAGGGCACCAGTGTCCAGCTTTAATGATTAGATTTGGTGTCGCTTCAAACTCATGACCAAATCCACATGTCCACTTAAGAGGTGTAAATAAATCCCCCGTTACCATATCATTTGAGTTAAATGTACCACCTCTGAACTTTGCAACACCCTTCATATCAGTCATATCAAGTTCTTCAGTTGGTTTTGACTCATCATAACCATGATCTAAGTAAACAGGTGTTTCACTTGGTCTATAGAGTTCATATCCTTCTTCCCAGCTCTTAATAGCCTTTTGCTTTTCACGCGAACCATAAAATGCTTTTATCCAGTCTTCTCTGTCATGATTAAACATCCATTTTGGACCCATCTCCTTTTGAGCAACCATATCATTTTTAGCACGCAGTTGTTCTGAAGTAGGCATTTGTGCTCGGATCATTGGATTGGTACGTAAAGCATTTATTTCTGCTGAAACACCACCAAAGAACTGTTCTGGTTTAATAAAACGGAAATGAGTAATATCGTTTAATAAGTCAGAGTCTGTGTACCACTGACCATGGAAATTATAAAGACCTAACTCTCTTGTATCGTAAACTTTCTTATAGTCTATCTCCAGAGCTTCCATATTTTTAGAACTGAATTCTGAATGTGTAAAACGCCATTCTTTTCCACCACCGATGTTGTAACATTTTCTCCAGAAAAATTCAGGAATCCAATCTTCACAGATGTTTGCAAGTAATACGCCCGATTCAATTGCAGTTACCCACTCCAATACATTATTAGGATTCTGATGGAAAATGATTGGTTCATCTCCTGCACTCCTATCAACAGGCAGTACACCTGTTTGACGTAAACAAACAAAACGTTTGAGTCCAGATTCAAATACTGCTCGTTCAGATGCTACTTTGGAATCTGCATAATAATCGAACATTGAAGTTTTTATCGGATCGCCACAACGCCCCCAATGGATTGGATCACGTCTACAGCCAGTTTGAGCTATTGTACCAATATAAACCAAACCAATCTCATCTGCATTGGGTTGTTCTTTTATTGCATTGATTATCTTGATAGTTGATCCCAAGTTAGTTTCCATGGTCTCTTTGGGATATTTATCGGCCATAGGAGATACCATAGCGCCTACATGAAGGACATAATCCACACCACTAACACATCTTGAGATAACAGCTTCATCATTCATATCTCCCCATACAATTTCTACAGATGGTATACCTTTATAAGCTGCCATGCCCACTCTATTCTTTTCAGAAGGTCGTACCAGTATTCTAATATCAAAGTGATCCGCTCGATTAATGAATTGTTTTAAGGTTTCCGTGCCCATTGTGCCAGAAGCACCTGTTAGGAATACTTTTTTATTTGGTTTTTTAGCGTAATTCAATGATTTAGGATCATCAAATACTCGAGCTAACTCTCCAGCTTCAGCTATTGCATCAATAGCACGACGAGCCTTTGATGCATCACCTAACTTGAAGTATGGGACATCATTTTCTCTACATGTTTCTTCCAATTGAGAGGCGTCTTTTGAACGAGCACCAATTGCTACAACAACAGCGTCACATGGGATTTCTGAAACTTTTCCATCAATCTCTACAAATGTAGTGTTGTCTTCAACTCTAACAACCTTTGCACCAGTCATATCTTTGATATTGTTCATGTACATACTTTCTTTTACACAAATTTTTCTAATAGATCCTAAATCGATTGCAACTTCAGACTGCATCTCTAGCACGGTAACTTGACACTCTTTTTCAGCAAGAAACTCAGCAACTTCAAGTCCTACTAAGCCACCACCAATAACCACTACACTTCCTTTTACTTCTTTTCTTCCAAGTAAAATATCATGTGACATATGTACAATCGGCGAATCAGCACCTGGTATATTCAATTTTATTTCAGTTGAACCTGTTGCATTAAAGAATGCATCTGGATTCATCTCTTTAATCATCTTTGACGTTACAGTGTTATTAAGACGAATATCTACCCCTAACTTTTGAGCTAAATAACCAGCATGTTCTGCAGCTTCCTTCATCTCGTTCTTTCTAGGTGCCTCTCCAGCAACTAAGAACTGTCCACCTAACTGATTCGAAGCTTCACAAATAATTGGATTATGACCACGTTTTTTGAGTAGTGTTGCCAGTTCTATACCTGCCATACCACCACCAGCAATTAAAACATCTTTAGCATCATCTGTTTGCTGAAGCTTGTATTCTGATTCTTTTCCTAACATTGGATTACGAAGACAACTGATATGAGGCACTGACTTATCTGCAAAGAAGTCATAACACCCTTGGTTACAGCCTATACATTTAATAATTTCATCAACTCTACCTTCAGCTGATTTGTTACAGAACTCCGCATCAACTAACTGTCCTCTACCAATGCCAACAAAGTCTGCTTTACCATCTGATATAATGCTATCAGCAAGTTCAGGTTCATTAATTCTTCCAACTGCCATCGTTAACATACCTGTTTCTTTTCTGATTCTAGAAGCATTTTCTACATTAAAACCTTTTGCTATGTCAATTGGCGGTACTTCGAATTTAAGTCCAGCCGTTAATATATTACCTCTTGAAACATCAAGTACATCCACTCCTTTTTCTTTAGCTTTTTTACAGAATTCAATTGTATCTTCAATTTTCAATCCGTTTTCTAAGTAATCATCATGCGCTACGATTCTCATAAAGATAGGCATGCCTTCTGGTAGATTCTTTCTAACGGCTTCAATCACTCGAAGTGGTAATCTCATTCGGTTTTCCAGACTGCCACCATACTCATCGGTACGACTATTCAGTCCCGCTGACAAAAATGAGTGTAGTAGGTAATTATGACCAGCGTGGATCTCTACACAGTCAAAACCTGCTTCTCCAGCTCTTTTAGCTGCGTTTCCATAACACGCAATGACTTCTTCGATTTGTTCTGTCGTCATACCCGGTAAGGTCATCTCTGCCGATATCTGTTTCGGACATGGTAAAAGGAGTTGAGCAGCTTGATCAAATCCAGCAGCCAATCCGCCTTGCCACAGCTGGATACCTGCTTTTCCACCAGCACTTTGAATCGCTTCAGTCAATTTTTTTAATCCTGGCACATAAATATCTTCACTAATTGAAACAAATCCTCTTGGCGCACTTAAAGTATGAACACTTGCAACTTCAACCATATTCAATCCATTGCCACCTTCAGCTCTTGCTACATGGTAATCAATCAACTGGTCTGTCACGAACTTTCTCTTATCCATGAACTTTGTACCCATTGCAGGTAATACAATACGATTCTTTAATTCCATTTCTCTAATTTTTATCGGAGAAAAAAGTGCTTTAAACATATTACTAACTCCTCTCAAATAGCTTCGTTATTTTTTTAACATCTTATACTCAGATTATAATAAAATCAAATCTCTTGCTAGCCAAATACTTGTATAGTATTATCAATATATAAGACATATTATAATAAAACATTATCAGTTTTGGAGGTTTTATGATAACAAAGATATATACTGAAAAAATTCCGTACTTTTCTGGTGCAGAATATATGCAAGTTCAGCCAGCCAGTACAGAAATCAAGCTGTTTCAAGAAGATATAACATCAGAAGAACCAACTCATGGTCATGATGATATTGAATTTGTATTGGTTCTAAAAGGTTGTGGCACTTTGACGATCAACGGTATACCTCATACACTTACAGCTGGCACTATGGCTCATTTACTGCCCTATCATATTCATTCTATAAAACCAAATAAAAAAGAGCTTCTTCATATCTTCCGCTGCAGATATTCATTAGGCACTCTTATGACATTTTCGTTAACTCATAGAGCTCAACAAAAGGATAAATATATATTTGAGTTTGGATCACCTGTCATTCCATGCGATAAACATGAATTTAACATACTTGTAAATAATTTTAAAATTATTAAAGCAGAAAACTCACTAAAGGACGACCTTTATGAAATGGTTGCACTATCAAGTTTGATGCAAAATATATTTATTTTTCAACGACAATGTTTGAAATTTATAGAAGAAAATATAACGCCTCTTCGAGGTCAAGTATGGGAAATTCTTCAGTACTTGCAAATAAATTTCCCAAGAGATATAGATAGTGCTTGGGTTGCCAAAAAATTCGATATAAAAGTTGCAAAACTTAATAGCTCATTACGGGCATTAACTGGAGAAAACTTTTCTCAAAATCTACAGAGATGTCGTATAAGAAACGCATGTGCCATGATGGCTTTTAAAGATTTATCAATCCAATATATTGGAAATTACGTTGGTTTTAGTACACCCGCTGCTTTCTACCGAGCGTTTAAAAAAATAAGAGGTGTTACACCACAACAGTACAGAGAAAAACATTCAAGTGAAATAACAAACGGTATTTATGATATTTCATACAGTATTATCTTATATATCTTTAATCACTATAACGAACAGATCAATTCACAAACAGCATCTGAAACTCTATTTCTAACACCAGCAAAAATAGAATCAATTATGGAAGAATCCTTTAACAGAACTTTCTATGACATGTTAAACATCGTAAGAATTCTCTATGCAAGTTCTTTACTTAGTGCTACTTCATTGTCTGTTTCTGATATTGCCTACTCAGTTGGTTTTACCTCGCTTCGCACCTTCACAAGAAGGTTCCATGACGAAACGGGGACTAGTGCAACAGCTTATAGGAAATCACAAGAATGATATTCAATCAAAAAACTACCGATCAATTTCATCGGTAGTTTTTACTTATTCATTATATGTATTAATATTATTCCGGAAAATTGATATAAACACAGCAACTCATCATTGTAATAGCAGTTACCGTAAAATGGCTTGTGATTGTTCTACTTCCTTTTTTCTTTATCAAGTTTAATGTAACCACAACGATTTTGGCGTGTCATTCTTTTTTCTACGTAGGTATCTTGCATCCCCTCATTCATTTTCTTTTCCTTCTTCTTTTTTTTCATTTCCTTATTTGATTCTTTTGCCTCAAAACCTGCAGTAGTTAATGTAATCATAATACCTCCTGTTATCTAATACTTCATCCTAATGCTATTATAAAATATAAATATAGAAAAAAGTGAAATGGAGCGTTTATTGAAAAAAGCTTAAAGAAGTTATTGTCTAATTGATATAATTTTCTGAAAATTATGAACTTTATGTAAAATTATATGATAATATACCACAAAAGTAGGAGATTGTTAATCAGAGTTACTTTACTTTTAACAAACGGATTGATTACAAAGAAGAACTTCCACCATGTCTATTTACGGTGGAAGTTCATTATTTTTAGATATTCAATTCTTATTTTATCAAAGCTAGTCATACCTAGCCTGCTCTAATCAATTTCTAACTTAATATAGTTTAGTAATTCTATAAACATTCAAAGTGCTATCCAAATTTATATTAAGCTATCAGCTCGGGAGTATAATCAAGAACTATTCTATTTCATCGATAGAAATATTTTCTCTTAATCTGAACAACTTAATTGTAGATTGTAATTTAAAATGTTCTTCATAGTAAGTTAATAGTTTTCGATCAATAACTTCATTTATTTCTAACCATTTCTTAGGAGATATATCTTCCACTAATCTAATTTCACCTTTTTCATCAAAATACTTATTATCGATTATATTACTTACAAAATATTCATAACATATGTAGTTCACATATTTCTGTACCTCAAAATATTCTTTTTCATTAGTTTTAAAAGGTCTATTTGACCTATTAAAACTTATAGGTTTGAGATCAAGCCTGTCTATTTGATGATAATTATTAATATAGCTCATCCATAGTGTGTTATACAAATCACTTTGGCAATCGAGCAATAATGGTATTCCCAATTGTAGTTGATTCGTTTCTAAACTAATATTATTCATCTCAATACAATTGCTAACAATAATCTCACTGTTAGTGCATAACTCCCATATTTGGTTACTAGATATAGATACGAAATCCATGTTATCAAAATTTTCTTTATTAGAAATAATCTTTTCTATTAATTCAGTTGTCTTATTGTTGTTATTTTCTATAACATAGTCATAGTATTTTTTATACTCTAATAATTTTAGAGATAAGAACAATGAGCATGAAACCAAAATTATACATAATACTGTTTTTATTAATTTCATAATATCTCCATTTTTACAGCGTGAGTATACTCACGCTGTTTTCTATCTTAGGGTCTTGATGTATAAGATTTCGTCTCTGTATAAGACTTATCTCCATTTATCCAATGTGTATAATCTAACAAGTTAACCATATGGTATCTGAATTTAACTTTAAATTTTTGACCTGATTTTGTCTGATGATCATAATTAGTTAGTAACCATTTTGTAGTAAAATAATGACCTTCAGCATCAAGTTTATTTCCATCCTCAAGTCTAGTACCTAATTCACGATAGTAACCATCACTACCATTATTTAAAATTTCATGAGTGTTATTTAAATCTAAATTGTTAATCGTTTTATTGTAATTAAAATCGATTGATGCTACTGATCCAAGAGGAATTGATGTATTCCATCCGAAATCTACATCTAGTGATCCGCCTCTTTTAACAGTACCGTCAATATAGTATTCAGAGCAAGCATCCCCTTCATCTATTGCAATATCAATTCTTACCTCATCAATCATCATATGAGTATTATCACTATTTTCATTTGGATACCATAAACATTCAGTATACTCATCAACAACCTTCAAGGAAGTCGTAAAAGCATCATTTGAATCAACAGTACTTGGATTCTCAACATATCGTGAAATTTTAAATACTTGTTTAATATCCGCACCCATATGATTATACTCATATGTATATGTTCCATAATTGTAATCTGTAGAGTTTCTAAGTCCTATATTAACCTCTTCATTTACTTTTGGTTCAAATATCTTACCATACCAAAACTGCTCTATTGATACATCTTCTGAGCCAACAGTTCTGTTCATTTGCACCTTTTCAAACAAATCTAGATTAGTATTAAAGACTTCTATGATGGCAATGTCTTGTGAACCATATGGTCTAGTATAAATTTTAATAATATCATTATATTGATTCTTTTCATAAACATCTCTAAAATACATTAATGAGTTTTGAATATTTTTCTCATATGAAACATATAGTATTTCAAAATTAGATGCTTTATCTTCACCACTCAAGACATAAACATTTTCATTTACTATTCCTTTTGGAAAGGCAGTTAAGTTTAAATCTAGATTATTTAATTGACCATCTAATGTAATGCTACCATCATTTTGGATCTCAAAAATAATGTTTTTAGACTTTATTTGAAATTTCCCATTATCCAAATCGTTGTTTTTTAGATTTCTACTGTCTTTTCCTACATCTGAAATATATGCTGAATATAAAAAGATTCGATCTTTCTTTTCAATTGGGGCAGCAAAAACAGAACTGCAAAGTAAACACATAATCAGTATTGTTGTAATAATTTTTTTCATAAATTCCTCCTCTTATATTATCACTATGCAACAATTTCTCCTTCCTTTTATCACACGTTTTACTATCGTTGCACGCCATGCGGTGAGAACGTTCTCATTATATAAACGAATAACTCAGCAAAATATTACAGTTAAATGGAGGTTTTTTATATTTTTTAAAATTATTTATTAAAGGATACATCATTCTCTATTTTATTATCTGATATTATATTACTCATACAATAAAAATAATTGGCTATTTAAACGTTTAAGAAAAGCAAAAAAACTTCCACCATATCATAATTAGGTGGAAGTTAATCATTTTTAGATATTCAATTCTTATTTCAACGATAGTTTAACAATCGTCTCTACGTGAGGCGTATGCGGGAACATATCAACACATAAAACATCATCAACTTTGTAACCTGCCTTTTGCATTTGAATTAAGTTCTCTGCAAGTGTTTTTGGATTACAAGATACATACGTAATACCTTTAACTTTGTATCTTAATATCTTATGAAGTGTCTTTTCTAATATCCCCATTCTAGGCGGATCGAGAACAATCACATCTGGTTTTACTTTGACTTCGTCAATCATATTGAAAACATCACCTGCTAAGAATTCTGCATTGGTGATATTATTTAACTTAGCATTCTCATTAGCAGCAACCACTGCATCTTCAATCAGTTCAATACCAACAACATGTTTCGCTTTCTTTGACATGATCTGACCAATTGTACCTGTACCACTGAATAAATCAAATACAACTTTAGATTCGATATCATCCATATGTTCCATGGTTGCTTTATAAAGCAGTTCTGCACCAAGTGGATTGGTTTGGAAGAATGAGAAGAACGATACTTTGAATCTTAGATCCAATAATTCCTCATAGTAATACTCTCTACCATATAGTGTTTTAATTGGTCCTTTTACAACATCACCTAATCCATCATTTAAGATGTGTAAGATACCGACGATTTCTCCGTCTAACTCTAAGTCCAGAAGTACTTTAACAAAAGCATCATAATCTAGATCGTACGTCGTCGTTGCAGATAAACCAATTAGTATTTCGCCTGTTTTAAGACCTTTTCTAATCGTAAGATGTCTTAAGAAGCCTTCATGTGATCTTTTATTGTATCTTGGAATATCATGCTCCACAGCAAAATCTAAAATAGCTGAAGCGATCTTAGTAAAGTCCTTACCACAAATATGACAGTTAGGCACATTAACCACATCATGCATTCTGCCTTTTTTGTGCATGCCTAGTCTAAGAGGACCATCTTTTTCTTCATCTCCAAAAGAGAATTCCATTTTATTTCTGTATTCATAGATATCTGGGCTAGAAAGTATGCCTTTAAAGTTAAAATCCTTTATGCCTGTATTATCTAATAATTTCTGTACCATTCTTGCTTTATTTTTTGTTTGATCTTCATATTTCAATGTTTGTATTGCACAACCACCACATTTACCGAAATGCTCACAGAACGATTCAACTTCTTGTTCTGAACGTTCTACAACTCTTACAAACTTTGCTTCAACGTATTCTTTTCTTCTTTTTTTAACTCTAGCTTCTACCACTTGACCTGGTAAAGTGTTCTTTACATGTATTTCTCTTCCTTCAAAGGTACCAATTCCTTTGTTTGGAAATCTTACATCTTCAATTGTAAACTCGATTAATTGTCCTCGTTTCATGACACACTCCTTCATATACTCGCCTATTATAATACGTGAGGTAAGTGAAAACAACAATTATTTTCTATTTCCAATCAATTTAATCATTAAACTCACTATTGTTCTGTTTTTTTGACAAATTAGTTTTCATTCACACTATTTTTGACAATATGATATTTAAAACAAATCATATTGTTCTTCGTGACCCGAAATGTTATACTCCTATAGAATGGAGGATTTATGAATTATATAGGAGAATTTGCAGCACTTGCCACGGCATTTTGCTGGTCAATAACCGCTACTTCCTTTGAAGTTGCAGGAAAAAAGGTTGGCTCACAACCTTTGAACTTAATCAGATTATTAATTGGATCCGTATTTTTATGCCTCTTTACCCTTATTACAAGAGGCTTAGCCTTCCCAATAGATGCAACATTCAATACATGGAAATGGTTATTTCTTTCAGGACTTGTTGGATTGGTTATAGGAGATTTACTCTTATTCGAAGCATTTGTTCGAATTGGCGCCAGAATCTCAATGCTTATCTATGCAAGTGTACCACCAATGAGTGGTATATTAGCCTACTTCATCTTAGGTGAAACCATGTCAGCCATCCAAATTATTGGTATGTTTGTGACGTTAACAGGAATTGCTATAGTTATACTTGTTAAAGACTCAGGCAATAAAGTTAAGTTATCCCATCCCGTTGCAGGCATCTTACTTGCGTTTGGTGGTGCTTTTGGACAAGCACTAGGTTATATTATTGGTAAATTTGGTTTAGAAAACTACGATGCTTTTGCGGCAACACAAATCAGACTTATTGCAGGTATCATTGGATTTGCAATATTATTTACGATAAGAGGCAATTGGAAGTCGTTCTTTGAAGCGTTCAAAGAAAAACATGCCATGGCATATATTACACTAGGTTCCTTCTTTGGACCATTTTTAGGTATCTCATTATCATTACTTGCTATTCAACATACCAATCCAGGTGTGGCATCAACACTGACCTCTATCACACCAGTATTGTTGATACCAGTTGCAATCTTTGTAAGAAAAGAAACGGTACACTTTAAGGAATTCTTAGGTGCAATG
>Ga0209379_10000380_pt1 | contig 39961 bp, 29 predicted proteins | sample tdDd001_FD_187124 | JGI IMG/M metagenome (GOLD analysis project Ga0209379, IMG submission 187124) | Marine sediment microbial communities from the Atlantic coast under amendment with organic carbon and nitrate - tdDd00.1 (SPAdes)... | ecosystem: Environmental > Aquatic > Marine > Coastal >... | reverse complement strand
GGATGACTATAAAATGAACCACCTTGATGAAATCAACGGCATGCTAGGAATAACCCACCTATTCGAAACGGCTCCTACCACGCTGTATCGTCAGCACGCCAACAGACTGCAGCTACAAGGATTGTAAGTTATGAAAAAAACCGCACTCGCGTTACTCTGCGTTGTTGGGGCTGCTGGTGCGGTCTATTACAGCCGTATACCGACCTCTGATGAACCAGTCACCAAACTCGCTTCACAGCAAGACACCAGTGTTGATACTGAATCCTCTCGCGATACCTTTGAATATTTCCTGTCTGGTCTAGGTGAGGCTGATCTCAGCACCCTCAAAAACAATTTCAATTCGTACAACGAAGAACAAGCCAACGCTTATCAGCTCGATGAAGAGCTCTTCCAACGGTTTATTGACTATAAGGCCGCCCTAACAAATATAGACTCCACTGATATTGACAAGCTCAATATTGAACAGATCCGTCAACTAATGGATCAGCTCATCAACCTCCAACTTCAATTCTTTTCCCCACAAGAACAGCAGCAACTATTTGCAGAAGAGAATCAACTAAGAGAATTGGCCTTGAAGCAACTGGATATTCAACAGCAAGCTCAAAATTCTGAAGATGCAACTGTTCTCTGGCAACAAGAAATTGACCTGTTATCTCCCGACTTACAACAAAGCTATCAAAATGCCAGCCTGCTAAGTCAACTGCAGCATACGATGACAATGGATGATCAGGAACGCTATCTTGCCCATCAAGAATTGGTAGGTACTGAGGCAGCCAATAGACTTGAAACTCTTGCTCTGGAGCGTGATCAATTCAAACAGACAATGGAGAAATACCTTGAGCAACGTAAAGAAATACAAACCAATAACCAGTTAAACATCGAAGAACAACAAAGTGAAATTAACACATTGAGAAACAGTATATTCTCTGTAAACCAAATCCGACGAGTTCAAGCATTAGAAAGAATTGCAGATGAGCGACTAAAGTCATAAGAAAAAGCTGTATTGTATATTTATGATTAAATAGCAAAACACACCAAGGTATCAACACCTCACCAACAAATCATTTACCTTCAAGTTGTTAACTCTTTGGGATCGTCGCTATTGATTAATATATAATGCAGCTATCTAGTTGCTTCATCAGTATATTTAAAAAACAACAGAGAAATTGTGTAAGTTTGTGATGCTACATGAACAAATATTAGCTATTATCAAACACTATTGATAAAGCAAACAGTAACAAAATCATACCTCCGTGTATGCCTTGTTAGACAAGCTTCTATTGATGATAAAAATAACAAAATTCAATTAGATAGGATTGAGGGTTGAATGTTTAATCGTAAATTAAAAGCAGAGCTCAGCTGCAAACAAGATATCGTCACAAACCTTGAGGCTGTCATTGAGTCCATTAATGAGAGCCTTGCAACAATTGAGTTTGATACACAAGGTAATATTCTCAGTGCCAACCAGCTTTTTTTAGATATTACAGGTTATAGAGCCGAAGAAGTCGTCGGGAAACATCACTCTGTGATGTGCCTTCAGTCACATGTTAAATCACTTGAATATGAAAACTTCTGGAAACAACTAAGACAAGGACTTGCAGAGAAAGGAACTTTCGAACGAAAAAATAAAGCTGGAAATACATTGTGGCTTGAAGCGACCTACTTCCCGATAAAAACTAATGGGAAAGTAACCAAAATAATGAAGATCGCTTCAGATGTTACTGCCAGTAAGATAGAAAGCATGAACAAAGAAAGCGTATTAACGGCTTTAAATCGTTCACTAGCGACTATTGAATTCGATCCGAAAGGAAACATTCTTACGGCAAATGAAAACTTCCTCTCTACTGTAGGCTATTCAATAAATCAAATTGCCGGACAGCACCACAAAATGTTCTGCGATGATAGCTTTTATGCCGACAACCCTTCTTTTTGGCATGATTTAGAAAGTGGCCAATTTAAATCTGGTCAGTTTTTAAGAAGAAATAGTTATGGAGAGGCTGTCTGGCTAGAAGCTACCTATAATCCAATTATTGATTCTTCCGGAAAGGTCGTCAAAGTCGTCAAATTTGCTTCTGACATTACAAAACAAATAGAAAAGAATGAGGCTGTATCTCAAGCATCTGATATTGCTTACAGTACATCCGTTGAAACTGCCCAAATTGCAAAACAAGGTTCTGAGCTTCTCAATGATTCGGTAACCGTTTCCGTGGGGATATCAGAGAAAGTAAAAGAGGCCTCAAGTAAAATTCAGCTATTGAATACAAAATCTCAAAATATTGAAGCAATCGTATCGACGATTAAAGACATTGCTGATCAAACTAACCTACTAGCACTTAATGCAGCAATTGAAGCAGCACGAGCTGGTGATCAGGGACGCGGTTTTGCAGTTGTTGCCGATGAAGTACGGCAGTTGGCATCCCGTACCAGTCAATCAACTAGTGAAATCGCCAGTGTTGTTCTGGATAACAAGAACCTAACTGATAGCGCCACCACTGCTATGGATGAGGTCGCCTCTATAGCCAATGATGGAATGAATAAAATCACGGAGGTATCTACGGTTATGGATGAGATCTACAAGGGTGCTGAAAATGTATCTAAAACCGTAATGAATTTGTCAGAAACATAAAAAGCGAAGTAAAAATGGCAGGTAATATTAATTACCTGCCATTGCTATCTCTGCGTATATCACGCCAATCTGGATAAAATTAGCTTCGCTTAAACTGCACCATCAGACGCTGAAGGGCTTCAAGACGCTCCACCAGCATCCGGGTACTTTCAACCGACTTATCACTGGTTTCAGATGTTGAAGAAGTCAGATCACTGATTTGCTCAATATTACGGGCTATTTCATCACTAACACCAGCTTGTTCTTCCACTGCTGAAGCAATCTGGTGACTACTGTCTGTTACCTTATTCAGCATTTCGTTAATGTCGTTAAGGCGCTCGCCGGTTTCGATCGCTTGCTGGCGACAGTGCTCAGAGAGTTCACCGCCGCGTTCAACCGCTTCTACTGCTTGTTTTGCCGTTGCTTGCAAGCGGTTGATCATTTCATGGATTTCTCCCGTTGAGGACTGTGTCTTCTGTGCCAACGAACGGACTTCATCAGCAACAACAGCAAAACCGCGTCCCTGATCACCGGCTCGAGCGGCTTCAATCGCCGCATTCAACGCAAGTAAGTTGGTTTGATCGGCAATTGAGCCAATAACATCAAGGATGCCTTCAATCTGACGACTGCTTTCAGACAAAGCATTGATAACCTGCTTTGAGTTATCAAGTTCACTGTGAAGCGAAAGTACAGACTCAATGGTTGTTTCAACACTTGTTTGACCACTTCCAGCCATCTCCTGCGCCTGGCAAGTCAGTGTCGATGATTGGGCTGCGCTTTCTGCCACCTCCCTGACTGTCAATGACATTTGTCCCATCGCCACACTGACTTGCTCTGTTGCTTCAGCTTGTTGCGACAAATTCGTTTTGATTTGCTGACTATTGGCAAATTCATCCTCGGCTGAAATAAGAATATCACCGGATGTCTCACTAGCCCTTCCTACAATGGCTCTTAGCTCTGAGCGACGCATTCTCAATGCCAGTTCTACAACCGAGTAGTCATCTTTTTTTCCGGTATAGATAGGCTCCATAACCGGGTTGTCATAGGCCTTTTTAGCCAGTTCCTGCACCCTGCTCAAACGAGATTGAGAATTTGCATTAATAGCCAATCCCGCTAACAGCAATATAGGCAACAACGCTGCAATCATCAGCGGTACATCAACAAACAATTGTACTATGGAGAGTAAAAACGCCAGAGATATTAAGCAATTTAGCCATAACCCCTGACGAAACCTAAGCTTCTTTGCTCCTCCTGAACCATTGTCGAGATTTTTGTATGCTTCAGTTGCCCGCTGAACCTCTTCTTCTGTCGGACGGCTACGAACAGACTGGTATTCAATAACTTGCCCATTTTCATCGGTTATTGGCGTAACAAAAGCAGAAACCCAATAATAGTCTCCATTCTTACAGCGGTTCTTGACAATACCCATCCAGCTTTTACCAGCTTGGACATATTGCCACAACTGTTCAAATGCTTTTTTGGGCATATCGCCATGGCGTACTAAATTATGAGGATTACCTACCAGTTCTTCTTCGCTATAGCCCGCAACATCGCAGAAAGTCTGGTTTGCATAGGTTATATGGCTTTGTGGGTCGGTCGTTGATATCAAATCTAATGCTGTTGAGTAATCAACCGCCTTACCGCCAAGATTTGCTGAGGCTTGGTCTACTGTTCTTGTCATTATTATCTCTATTCTTTATTAGCGTTCTTCTTCTACAAGGCAATATTGTTTGTGCCATGAAACAAGGTTGCCATGGCATTGTGACATTTATCCCATAGTAACAACTTGATGTAAGTTAATTTGACGCAAAAATGTCAATAAAAGGACATGGTTACAACAGTTTATGTATAAGTTGCATTGTGTATCATTAAAATTTGACATGGATAGCAAAAAGCCCGTGATCTCCATCACGGGCTTATATTAGCTTTGCATCGTTGTTACTACTTAGAAAAAGAAAGGAACACAGTAGATAACGGAGGGAGATCGAGCTTAATCGAATGCGCCAAACCATGGCTTGACTCGTTCGTCGTATGAACGATCTGAGTAACAGGAGCTTGGCCGCCCCAATATTTTTCATCATCAGTGTTTAATACGAGCTGATACTCACCAGCCTCTGGCACACCGAACGTATAACCTTGACGCGATATTGGAGTGAAATTCGAAACAACCAATACCTTGTCACCATTTAACGCAATACGCTCATGGGCCAAGATACTTTGCTCAGCATCATCTTGAACTCGCCACTCAAACCCTTCAGGAGAACAGTCTTGCTCAAATAACGCCGGTGTACTGGTATAAAGCTTGTTCAGATCACGAACCAACGCCTGAACACCGCTATGTCTTGGGTATTGCAGCCAGTGCCACTCCAGCTGACCTTCGTGGGCCCACTCTGCACTTTGTGCAATTTCGGCTCCCATGAAATTCAGCTTCTTACCCGGCTGAGCATACATATAGCCCATAAATGCACGTAAGTTGGCCGTTTGTTGCCACTCGTCACCCGGCATCTTGTTCAGAAGCGATCCTTTACCGTACACCACTTCATCATGAGACAAAGACAAGACATAGTTCTCGCTGAAAGCATAAACCATCGGGAAAGTTATCGTGTTATGGTGGTACTTGCGATGAACGGGCTCTTCCTTAATGTAGGAGAGACTGTCATGCATCCAGCCCATATTCCATTTAAATCCGAAGCCCAAACCGCCCATATCCGTCGGTTTAGACACGCCTGGATATGCCGTCGACTCTTCTGCAATGGTCATTGCATTCGGATAATGACGGTAAACTTCCTCGTTCATCCAACGGAGTAGACTAACGGCATCGAAGTTGACATTTCCGCCTTCGTGGTTAGGAATCCACTGATCGTGCTCACGGGAATAATCAAGGTAGAGCATTGAAGCAACCGCATCAACGCGCAGGCCGTCGATATGATAGTGCTCAAACCAGAATAGAGCGTTCGATACCAAGAAGCGACGCACATGATCACGACCGTAGTCATAGATATAGCTTTGCCAATCCTGGTGCCAGCCACGACGGGGATCGGGGTCGTTAAACAGTGACGTACCGTCAAAGTTTGCCAAGCCGTGATCATCCGACGGGAAGTGTGCAGGCACCCAATCAAGTACGACACCAACTCCGGCCTGGTGGCACTGGTCAACAAAATACTTAAAGTCATCTGGCGAACCATAACGGCTACTAGGTGCAAACAGACCTATTGGCTGATACCCCCATGAACCATAGAATGGATGCTCAGAGATAGGCATAAGCTCGACATGGGTATAACCCATATCCTGCAAATAAGGGATCAGCTCATCCGCAAGCTCGCGATAAGTTAGAAAGTCACCATTTTCCTTGGTACGCCATGAACCAGCATGCAGTTCATAGAAAGAAAGGGCTTGCTGATGTTTGGCTGTTACCGGACGCGACTGCCACTTGCTGTCATTCCACTGATAGCGCGACTGATCGTAAATTTTCGAGGCAAATGACGGGTATTGCTCCGAGTAATACCCCCATGGATCCGCCTTGTGCGGAAGGCCGTTACCCTCATTGTCCTTTAGTTCGAACTTATACAGCTCATTCTCTTCAAGGCCAGGAATGAATAAGCCCCAAAGGCCATTATCCAACCTCTGAAGGGGATTGCGACGGCCATCCCACGCATTAAACTGACCAACAACACTTACTGCCGACGCATTCGGGGCAAAAATCAGAAAACGAACACCCGAAACAGACTGGCTGCCTTTAGTCAGAGTGATCAACTGGGCCCCCATCTCACTGTGCATGAGAGAAGGTGTAGTTAAGGCTTCGCCTGATGGTAGCAGGTTATGAAATTGGTAAGGGTCGTAGAATGTCTGCTCGCCTTCCGGCCAGCGTATGTCTAGCTGATAAAGAGCAGTGGTAAGGTCTGCATCACCTGCCAGGATAAAGCCACTATCCGCTTCTCGGGCTAAAGTGAAACGTTCGCCGTTTTCCGTTACTGCAACAACACTTTCAGCCCCAGGCATCCACACGCGAAGTGCAGCACCATGAGGCTGATATTGAGGGCCTAAAAAAGAAAATGGGTCTGAGAATGCAGCTCTTTCGAGCTGCACATATTCCTTATCACTGCGGGTCACTGTCAGTGTGTCCAACGCATTACTCCTAGTTAGATATTTGTGAAGCTTTCTCTCGTGTTTCAGTTAAACGTCGAGTCAAGTCAACAATATTCTGGCGAGTAAAAATATCATCTAAGGTAGTAGAAAGCTTACGACGCCAGTTTGGATACTCATCGACGGTTCCTGGAATATTTACTGGCTGGTCCATTTCAAGCCAGTCTTCAAGCTGTAAGCTCAACAGTGCACTGGAGCTTGCTGCCAAATGCAATTGCATACCTTCGCTCAGATGTTGATCCATCGGAACATATGCAGCATTTTGCCCAACACCTTCAGGAAGATAACCATGCCAAGCCAAACTATCAAGAATTTTTTGCTTGCTTTCAGCACGGCTGTCAAATAGGCCGGATAGCTGTTCCTTGTCAGGATACAAGCCTAGTTCTTCACCCATTTTAAGATCATCACAGTGCCAGAAGCCACGTAGCGTTGGCATATCATGAGTACACAATGCAGCCATGGACTGTTCCGTATAGTGTACTGGTGAATAGAAGCCACCATCTTCAGCTGTCTCGAAGAAGAATACCTTATAAGAGTGAATACCCGCTGTAGATAGCTTCTCGACAATCTCGTCAGGTACAGTACCCAAGTCTTCACCAATCACAGTACATTGGTAACGGTGACTTTCAAGCGCGAGGATAGCCATCATATCGTCTACCGGGTAGTACATATACGCCCCGTCCTTCGCACCTTCACCTTTAGGGATCCACCACAAACGCAGCAGGCCTAAAACATGATCGATACGCAATGCACCACAGCTACGCATGTTCGCGCGAAGCAGTTGAACAAAAGGTTCATAGGCTCTCTCTTTCAGTACTTCAGGGTTAAGTGGTGGCAACCCCCAGTTCTGGCCAAGCGGACCTAAGATATCCGGCGGAGCACCGACACTGACGTCCTGACAAAGTGCACCATGATCAGCCCAAGTCTCTGAACCAGAATCACAGACACCGACAGCCAGATCACGGTATAGGCCCATAGCCATACCTTTTTCATCTGCCAGCTCATTGACTTCAGCTAGCTGACTATCGGCCAACCACTGCAAGTACATGAATAGCTGAACTTTAATAAAGTTCTTCTTGATAAATGTCTGTACTGCAGGATTATCGAAATGACGATACTCTTCGGGGAATACCGGCCAGCCCCATACTGAATCATCTTCTTTTTTCAGCTCGGCATGAAGCGCATCAAAGGCTGCTTGATGAAGCAGGCTTTCACCACCTTGCTCGACAAACTTCAAAAATGTCTGAGCGCGGGCAGTTTTTTTGTCAAGATGACGCTCGCAGAATGTGTCAAACAACAAAGGAAGTACGGCCATTTTCAGGCAAGAAACTTCACTGTAGTTCACCCAATTGGCATCACGGGCTTCTACCAGACGCTGCTGAAACTCAGGGCTTCCTACTAATTGCTGTGCTTCGTCACACTGGGCGAACTCAGAAACAGAGCTCACATCAATGTACATCAGGTTCAGCCAACGGCGTGATGACGGGCTATATGGGCTCGCACCTTCAGGGTTGGCTGGGAATAAGGAGTGAATAGGGTTTAAACCCACAAAATCACCACCACGAGCGGCAACATCGGCAACTAATTGTTTCAGATCACCGAAATCACCAATCCCCCAGTTGTGATTAGTTCGAATTGAATACAGCTGAACACTAGTACCCCACAGTTTCTTGTTTTCTAACAAGGCATCTTGCTTGTAACAAGACTGAGGAGTAACGATCAAAGTCATTTCAAACGGAGATTTACGACGCTTGCGGAAAACTTGCAGCTTGTGATAACCCCATTCCAGGTCATCAGGCAACGCGAACACCAACGGGCCGCCATTTGCGCGCTCGTCACTGATCAACTGCGATTGCAGCCAGCCTTCCATTACTTCACCCTGCTCTGTTTCCAGACGCCAGCTAAAATCGCTGATCCGTGCACTCTGGCCTAAGTGCATCGCTATGCGCATCGACTCACCGCTACGAACAACCTGTACCGGAGCCAGAACATCAGGACGTTGTTTTTTATTCGCTGACTCAAGCAACGCTTCGTCGTTTTTTGTATCGTAACCAAGAGCTGCTAGCAGACGACGGATCGTCTCGCTCTCAACTTTGGCTTCATCTCCCCAAGCACTGATATAGCTATCTGCAATACCTACCATGTCAGCAACTTGTTTTAATACTTGATCGTCTTTCATCGTTCTCTCCGATAGCGGCCTTGCGGCCGCTTCGATGTTAGGGTTTTGCTGATATCAATTCAGACTCTAAATCACCAAAGGGGGTGAATTAACGGTTTACTGGCTCTAGTTTCCAGATGTTATTGGCGTAGTCTCGAATACTACGGTCTGAGCTAAACTTACTCATTAATGCTGTATTTAGAATTGCTTTGCGTGCCCAGTTTTTCTGATCACGGTATTCAGCATCAATTTTCTCGTGAGTTTTCACGTAGTCAGCAAAGTCAGCCAGTACCAGGTAAGGGTCACCACCGTCCAGCAGGTTATGGCGAATAGCTGCCAGCTGGCCTGGGTAGCCTGGTGTGAACTCATCAGTTTCCAATAGATCCAGTGCTGCGCGCAGTAAGCTATCAGCATGGTAATAACGGTAAGGGTCGTAACCCTCTTCTTGTAGTTTCTGTACTTCATCAACCAACAGACCGAAGATGAAGATATTGTCATCGCCAAGCTCTTCACGCATTTCAACGTTTGCACCATCCATCGTACCGATGGTCAGTGCACCGTTTAGTGCAAACTTCATGTTACCTGTACCCGACGCTTCTTTACCGGCTGTAGAGATTTGCTCGGAAACATCAGCTGCAGGGAATAGAATTTCTGCAAGGCTTACACGGTAGTCAGGGATGAATACCACTTTCAACTTGCCACCAAGGCGAGGATCGTTGTTCACCTTTTCTGCAATCTTATTGATAGCGAAGATAATGTCTTTCGCCAGCGCATAACCCGGAGCCGCCTTGGCACCAAAGAAGAATACGCGTGGTTGCATATCAAATGTAGAATCGTTCAGCAGACGATGGTATAGCGACAGAATGTGAAGCAGGTTCAGGTGCTGACGCTTGTACTCGTGCAGACGCTTGATTTGGATGTCAAAGATGGCATTCGTATCAAGCTCGATACCCATGTTCTCTTCAACCCAATCAGCCAAACGCTGCTTATTCTCTTTCTTCACTGCCATGTAGCGTTTCTGGAACGCTTCATCTTCAGCGAACTTCTCAAGACCGGCAATTTTTTCAAGCTTTTTAGGCCAATCATTACCCACTTTCTCGCTGATCAGCGCAGAAAGGCCTGGGTTACAATATTTAATCCAGCGACGCGGCGTTACACCATTGGTCACGTTCTGAAGACGGCCAGGGTACAGCTCGTTAAACTCAGGGAACAGATCACGCTTAACCAGCTCTGAGTGCAGTGCTGCTACGCCGTTGACGGCATACGTACTGACAACACAAAGGTTTGCCATACGTACCATGCGCTGAGGACCTTCCTCAATGATAGATAGCTTGCGCTTAACTTCGTTGTTGCCAGGCCAGGTTTTCTCAACCAGCTTCATGAAGCGGTGGTTGATTTCAAAGATAATTTCCATGTGGCGAGGCAGCATTTGTGCAATTAGTGCTTCGCTCCACGTTTCAAGTGCTTCAGGAAGCAACGTATGGTTGGTGTAGGCAAAAGTCTTTGAAGAAATTGCCCATGCCGCATCCCAGCCCAGCTTGTATTCATCAATCAGAATACGCATCAGCTCAGGGATTGCGATTGTCGGGTGAGTATCGTTAAGCTGGATAGTTTCAAGCTTAGACAGATCTTCAATCTTGTTACCCGCACCGATGTGACGACGTAAAATATCGGCAATCGAACAAGCACAATGGAAGTACTGCTGCATCAGACGAAGGGCTTTGCCCTGGTCGTGGTTATCATTCGGGTACAGAACCTTGGTTACGTTACCAGCTTCTAGTGCCGAATACTGAGCACCAACATAGTCACCATCATTGAAACGCGCTAGGTTGAACGGCGCATTAGAGCGACATTCCCATAAGCGAAGTGGATAAACACTCTTGTTGTCGTAACCGACAATCGGAAGATCCCAAGCAACACCTTCTACGGTCATACCTGGAACCCAGCGGCGGCAAGCGCTGCCATTTTCGTCAGTGTAAGCTTCAACATGACCGTAAAGGCTAACTGTCTGTGCAAGCTCTGGGCGAATAACTTCCCACGGGTAGCCTTCAAGACCACGCCATGCATCCGGGGCCTCTACCTGACGGCCTTCCACGAAAGACTGACGGAACAAACCGTATTCATAGTGCAGGCCATAACCTACAGCAGGGTATTCTTGTGCCGCTAGTGAGTCCATGAAACATGCAGCTAGACGGCCAAGACCACCATTACCCAATGCTGGGTCACGCTCTTCTTCAAGTAGATCAGTCAGGTTATGACCCATCTCTTCCATTGCTGCGGCAACATCTTCATATAGACCCATGCTGATCAGGTTATTACCAGTCAGACGGCCAATAAGGAATTCCAAAGAAAGGTAGTTAACACTACGTGCTTTCTCTTCTGCTAGTTTCTTTTCTGTTTCTAGCAGGTTACCGGTACTGATTTCAGCCAGTGCACGGCCCATTGCCAGATACCAGCTACGTGAAGTAGCTGTCTCTGCTGTATTTGCATACGTCGTTGTCAGGTGTTTCTCTACAGCCGCTTTAAATGCAGGCTTGTCAAATTGTTGTGTCTGACCATTTTTAGACATGGTTCAATCTCGCTCTAGGATTATTTCCAACTGGTGACTATGTTGCCTTCAACTATCTGTTAAAACATCCTCCCGCCTCGGGGAGGATTAGGGATGAGTATGAGGGGCGTAGTTACCCGATCCCCCTCCCTAATGTGACCTCCTGCAAAATTTCGAGGTGTAGACAGCTCCCCATGGAACAAACAATGCAACTTGATTCACAATAATAGGTTAATTCACATGCGCAACAAGAGACCCATTTTTTGATGACTGTTTCAATATATGTGAGCCGACTCATATTTCTGGGGATGAGAAGTCATAGAATTGCTGATTTCGCCGTGAAGGTGCGTAAAGTTAGGGTCCAGATCAAATGTCATGAAATTATTTTATTGCATGATTTTAATCACCCCATGGCATAAAGCTCACCTATATCCTGTGTAAAACGGGAAATTAATACCTAAGAGCTTTAATGGAACCTGAACTCTTACAAAAGATAGCAAGACTATGTGGATACCATCAAAACTGACTCGCCCGGCACGCCTTCACAATGCGATACTACGTCCTCGTTTGCTGGAAGCTCTTGATCAGGCTCCTTTTTACCGTCTTGTTCTGTTTCGTTCTCCAGCGGGTTACGGCAAAACAACCATGGCTGCACAATGGTTGAGTGAACACCCGCATACCGGCTGGTTCAACATCGACGAAAACGACAACGACACATTCCGCTTTGCAAATTATCTTCTGCAATCGATTAATAAGGCTACGGATAACGCGTGCCTTAAAACACAGGCGATGGCAGAGCGCCGACAGTTTGCCTGCATGTCGACACTGTTTAGCGAATTATTCGGCGAGATCAGTAACTACCATGAGCAAACATACCTGGTATTAGACGATTACCATGTCATCAACAATGATGATATTCACGACGGAATGCGCTTCTTCCTGAAAAACATGCCCGACAATCTCACTCTCGTCGTTACCAGTCGTACACTTCCGCCTCTGGGAACGGCCAACCTGCGTGTTCGGGATTTGCTGATTGAAGTCGACAACGATTTACTGGCTTTTGATGAAGAAGAAACCGAGCGTTTCTTCAACAAGCGCGTCGCTGACAATGTCGAGTCTGACGTACTAAAATCCCTGCGCGAGCAAGTAGAGGGTTGGCCTTCGGCACTGCAGCTAATCGCCCTGCACGCTCAACAAAGACCAAACAACCTCGTTGAATCAGCTGTTTCGATGGCTAATTTCAACCGTGGCCACTTATGGGACTATCTGGCCGAAGAGGTCTTTGACCAACTGGATGCCGAAACTCAGCAATTCTTACTGCAATGTTCTGTCCTCGACATATTCAATGCCGAGCTGGTTACCGATTTAACCGGACGAAGCGATGCCCTGGCGATGCTGGAATCACTTAACCGGTTTGGTTTATTCCTCAATACATTGGAAGGCGATAATAACTGGTATCGTTTCCATAACCTATTTGCAGAATTTTTGCGCCACCAACGTTATTCACAAATACCGCAACAACGATCAGAGCTTCACTCGCTTGCCGCAAGAGCCTGGCTAAAACAAAATTCACCACAACAAGCTTTGCTCCATGCCCAAAAAAGCGAAGATACAGATCTTAGCATCGAAATCCTATCGGAATTTGGCTGGGACATGTTCCACCATGGTGAACTTAAACTGCTTGAAGACGGCATTGACTTGCTGGACAAGGAAAAATTGTTCAGCACGCCACGTCTGGCCCTGTTGCGTCTATGGCTGATTCAAAGTCAGCATCGTTATAATGACGTAGGTGACCTGATTGCAGAATCCGAAGCGGAAATGCATAAGCACAACATTGTCTTGGATGATGCTATCCAAGGGGAATTCAATGCCCTTCGAGCGCAGGTTGCCATCAATCAAAGCAAGCCGGAAGATGCCCTCATCCTATCAGAGCAAGCCTTGGGCCAACTGCCATCAACCACTTATCGTAGTCGAATTGTGGCAACCTCTGTTGTCGGTGAAGTACATCACTGCCTCGGAAACCTTAGCCGTGCACTGCCAATGATGCAGCAAACTGAGAAAATGGCCCGTCAGTACCACGTATATCACCAAGCACTTTGGGCATTGCTTCAGCAAAGTGAGATTTTACTGGCACAAGGGTATGTTCAGTCCGCCTATGAGCTACTGGATCAAGCATTCAAGCTTGTCAAAGAACAGCATTTACAGCAGGTTCCTCTGCATGAATTTTTGCTGCGCCTTCGGGCCCAGATCCTCTGGTGCTGGAACCGACTCGACGAAGCCGAGGAAGCCGCCCTTAAGAGCCTGGAAGTACTGACTCCATTTGATGAAACCAAGTCTCTTCATGCATATTCAATGCTAGCAAGAATTGCAATTACCCGTGGCGAGCAAGATAAGGCCGCCCGCTATCTCGACCTTTGCAATAGCATGATGGATCGTTCTGATTACCATATTGACTGGCGAGCCAATACCGATTTGGCAAACCTATTCTACTGGCAGATCAAAGGTGACACAGACAGCATTCAAAGTTGGCTAGAGAAGGCCGAGGAACCAGAAGCCGCATGTAACCATTTCCAACAGTTACAATGGCGCAATATCGCTCGAGCATGCCTGAATGTTGGCGAACTGAATCGCTCGCAAGCAATTTTGGATATGCTGCTAGAAAGTTGTGATAAGCATAACCTGATCACAGACAAAAACCGTAACCTTGTGGTACAAGCAGTACTCAGCAAGCGTATGAACGTAAGAGAAAAAGCGCTAGATCAGCTAAAAGAAGCCCTAGTCTTAACCAACAGTACAGGGATGGTTGGAATTTTCTTATGCGATGGCGCCGACATTTGTGATCTATTACAAGAACTTGTTGATGGTAAAAATCTCAACGAGCTTGAATTGCATCGAGCGCGTCAGCTGTTACGCGAAATGACCAGCAAAGAACGTAATCGTTCAGTTCATTTCGATGAAAGTTTTGTCGAAAAATTACTAAATCTGCCAGATGTACCAGAACTGATCCGTACCAGCCCGCTAACCCAACGTGAATGGCAAGTGCTGGGACTGATCTACACTGGTTACAGTAATGAACAAATAGCCTCTGAGCTTGATGTAGCGTCAACGACGATTAAGACTCATATTCGAAATCTTTACCAGAAGCTGAATATTGCCAATCGCCAGCAGGCTATCGAAACAGCGGAAAACTTACTCAAACTCATGGGCTTCTAAACAAACGCAGCTCATCACAGGTTAAGGATGACCGATGATTGAATGGAGTAGTAACCGAATTTGGTACCAGGATATGCCGTTTAAAGTGAACGGCATTCCTGTCGGTGCGCGTATGACTGTTATCCGGCTCGATAACAAGAAATTACTGATCCATTCTCCTGTCCAGCTAACGACACAACTGCAGCTTGAACTGACCAAGCTTGGACAAATACACGCCGTTGTTACCCCAAATATGAACCACCACCTATTCCTGTCCGAGTGGTGGCTGGCATATCCGGAAGCCTACTTTTTTGCGCCACCAGGGCTTCAAAACAAACGCACGGATCTCGCTTTTGATGATGCCCTGAGTGCGCAGACATCTTCATTATGGCGTCACCAGCTCTATCAGACACTGCTGCGCGGCAGCGACAGAATGGAAGAAGTTATCTTCTGTGACCCAACATCAAAAACCCTTATTGTCGGCGATACTCTTGCCTGGTTAAACCCCTCATCAAATATACTGACTATCGGTCTCGCATTACTGAACGGCTGCTACCAAAATCCCGCAATGCCATTGTACTGGCGACTAACATTTAAAGATAAGACTCGGCTTCGACAGTCGTTGCAAGAAATCCTGACTTGGCCATTCGAACGGATCATCCTCTCACACGGCCAGCTTATTACCGAAAATGGTAAATCACGCTTTTATGAAGCCTTCAAGTGGGCCCTGTAATAGATACATACCCTCTCATGAGGGAAATTTCCCTCACCTCTTTGCTCTAAATCAATTTACCTGCGATAGGGTAAACACCAATTATATTTGTATGACATATTTCACATTTTTATATGCTCCAAGGAGTATATTCATAGCGTAAAAAAATGTGAGGGAGCAACATGAAAGCATCTAAGCTTTATTTCAGAGATCTACTCGGATTGACTCTGGTAGTTTCAGCCATTCTGGTTATGTTAGGTGGTATTTTTGGCGTTCTGGCAGTACTTAACTACTTCTCCCATGAAGAAGCACTGGCCAGTACATATATCCATGAATCACTACCACTGTTTATTTTCTTAATTCCCTCCTACTTGCTCGGCAAATACATCAACCGTCCAACGTGGGTATCAGAGGTTGAAGAATATCAGCTAGAGGCAGCTAAAAAAGCCAGTAATTAAGCTAACAACAGCCACTCCCCCTGGAGTGGCTGTTTTCTATAAGAACACCAATTATTCATCTTTTGCCTCCCACCGCGAAGTCAATTCGACGTCCTCATCACATACAGCGTACTCACCTGACTCTTCTGGAGTTTTTGATTAATGCCACCTATTCTTATTAATCTTGGTACAACAGTGATCTCACCCCGTTTTTTGCCAACAAAGCCAAAGCGCAATGGTATTCCGATTCACCCTAACGGAGTAATTTAATGAAATTTCAGAAAGATAGCCCGAGACCTATCGTGCTTATCCGCGGTTTGCTTCGTGAACAGCGTCACTGGGGAGATTTCCGTAAGCAGCTATGTAAACAATATCCCCACCGGCCTGTTATTTGCCTCGATCTGGCGGGAAACGGCGCTCGCTTTCGGGTCGATTCTCCTTCTTCAATACGAAAGATGGTGAACGACTTACGTGTTCAGCTTCGGCTCGAAGAAATTAACCCGTACTCTATTGATATTGTTGCTATTTCGATGGGCGGTATGATTGCGATAGAATGGATGACTTGCTATCCCAACGAAGTAGATTCCGCCGTGCTTATCAATACCAGCACCCGCCCCTACTCACCTTTTTATCAACGACTAAACTGGCGTCAACTACCGACTATTTTCAAGATATTTCACAGTTCTCCCGAACGCAAAGAAGCCCTAATCCTATCGCTAACATCCAATAACCTGCATCAGCACCAAGGAACCCTCAAAGATTGGGTCAGGTGGCGTGAACAATATCCCGTCAGTTCACGTAATACACTGGCTCAGCTTCAGGCTGCCGCCCGGTATCGTGTCCGCTACTCCCCGACCAAACCAGTTCTATTGCTAGCATCAGAACAAGATCAACTGGTCAATGTAGCCTGTAGCAAGGCACTCGCTGCGCATTGGCATCTTCCTCTATTTCTTCACCCTAACGCCGGACACGATCTTCCGCTTGATGAACCCGAATGGGTCTGTGAACAGATCGAAGCCTTCTTTCAACAACGAGCTCTTTGATAACTGACTCAATTACATGAACATAATATGAACTAGCCCCTCACATCCTATTCAGTCGCCCCACAGCATACTTCCCTCAACAATTAAGCCCATTAAGTCTTTGAGAGGAAAGTATGAGTCCTATTAGTATTGTTGTTATTACCCTAAATGAAGAGAAACGTATCGGCCGCCTGCTGGAGGACCTGAGCAAGCAAAGCCACCAGAGCTTTGAAGTCATCGTGGTTGACTCCAACAGTGATGACAACACCTGTGAGGTTGCACAAGGGTTTGAAAAAGCACTACCAGCCTTGTCAGTCCATAAAATGGAAGGAAGAGGAACCAGCCTTGGCCGTAATACTGGTGCCAAGCTTGCCTCTTTCGAACGTATCTTGTTCCTCGATGCCGATGTGCGATTAGAACCAACATTCCTGACCAATGCCCTTCACCAACTTGAAAAACGCAAGTTAGAAGTTGCTGGTGTTTATATGAGCGCAGAAGAACTGTCTGCTGGGTATCGCCTTGGCTACGGCCTGTTCAATGCCGGGTTGTACCTCACTTCGTTCTTTTTCCCGACATCAGTCGGTGCCTGCCTATTTTCAACCAAACGAGCACATGAAGAAATCAGCGGTTTTGACGAAAGCATTGTGCTTTGCGAAGACTGTGACTACGTTCGCAGAGCCTCAGAAACCTGGCGCTATCGAATGATACCTGTCAGCTTCTGGTTTGATCCTCGTCGACTTGAGCAAGATGGCTTTTTCAAAATGGGGCTTACCTATCTGAAAGCGAATGTACGCCGCTTTTTTTTCGGAGAAATGCGCAACAATGAAATGACCTATGAATTTGGCCACTACAAGGACGCGGAAAACAAATGCTAAACGCCAGCTGGTGGTGGTTTTTCGGCGGTAGTTTTCTCGACGCACTGATAGGGCCCAACCTCTTTTTTCCAGGAGAGCCCTTCTTGCTTGCAGCAGGCTACCTGCTGAGCAACGGTCCAGTCTACGGTGTCGTTTCCGTACTCATCGGCGGCTTCATCGGTGACCAACTCAGTTACTTCATTGGCCGTCGGTATGGTGTAAATGGCCGGCGCTGGCTCAGCCAGCGTATTCCCAAAACCCGACGCGCCATTGCCAGAGCGAGGCTGGTACTGAGAAAACGCGGACCTCTGGTAGTCGCTATCGCCCGATTACTGGGGCCCGTTGCCTGGATAATGCCCTTTATCGCCGGCAGCTATGCGCTACCCTGGGTTACTTTCACCGTGTTTTCATTAATCGGTCTTTTCATCGGTGTCGGGCAGTTTGTCCTTGCAGGTTTTTTGCTGGCACAGGGTATCGAGTTACTGCCGGATATGGCTACTGTGACCCTCTTCTTAAAAGAACACAGTCTATTCGTCATTGCTTTCAGTACTGCTTCAATAATTAGCTTGATGCTTTATCGAAGAAAAAGTTGGAAGAGGTGGTTGAATATCAGTGTATGCTGGCTCGTTGTTATGCTCGGGGCTAATTATTATCATTTCTTCGTCGGTGATGCCTATGCGTTTGGCGCTAAAGAAATAACAAACACCAAGCAGTCACTACCCGAACTTGATTATACCGTCTACCCCGGTCTGGCTCCGGTCTATCAGGCACAGCCCATCAACATTGTTGTGGTGGGTAGTCCCCCCCAGAAACTCATGGACGAACTAGGCTGGATTGAAAATAAGACATTCTCGCGAGATGACGTTACGTTTAGCCGTTACTTAAGTTTACTTTCTAAAGAGCTTCCTCCGATATCAGATCTTTACTGGGATCGTCAGCCACAATGGTACGCCTATCAACTTGCTGGTGATCTGATCAACAGGAAACACATTCGCTGGTGGTATGCAGGAAAGGAAACACAATCGAAAAAGGAAATATGGGTTGGATCTGTCAGTTATGATAACGCACTAAAGCTTGCGCACTATAAGGGAATAATTACCATCTTGCATGCGATCGATCCTGATATAGACATAGAAAGGGATAAAGTTGCAGAGAGCGCCTCAGAGGCTGGGTGGGCAGTCCAATACAAGCAACTAGGTAAACCCGTCGCCTATTCAAAAAGCCGTCACTATTTCAGTGACGGCCGGGTCGCCGTACTCTCAAAGAGAAAGAGCATAAACAAAATATGACTCGCCGCTAACACATGGGCTGGCGACGATGCTCGCTAATATTAACGTGGGCGAGCAAATACCTGAGTCCAATAAATACTGTACTGTGCACTTGAGTTAGTCACTGAAGCGGCTCCCATCTGGGTAAAGTTTGCACCCATGATGTTTTTGCAGTGACCAGGGCTGTTAAGCCAGCTATCCATTACTGTAGCAAGATCTTTCTGGCCAGCAGCGATGTTTTCACCTACCGAGCTCCAGCTATAGCCCTGATCAGATACACGATCGCTTGGCTGATCGCCATTCAGGCCCGTGTGGCTGAAGAAGTTATAGTTCGCCATGTTGCTTGAGTGGACAAACGCAGCCTGCTCTAGACTATAATCCCACGTTAGTGCAGGCACTGCAGGCATCATCTGACCGCCACAATCACGAGCCTGTGCACGAGCAGCATTTACCGCCGCTAGCATCTGATCTGCAAAGTCCCCGCTCTGTGGCTCGCCATTGCTGCCGTTATTTCCGGAATTGCCATCGTTATTCCCAGAAGTACCACCATTATCAGAGCTACCGTCACCTGAAATTACCGTTCCGTTTCCAGAATTTGAGCCACTGTCAGCAACGGCACCGTCATCAGAGCCGCCACCTGAACCACAACCTGTAACTAATAGCGTAGAAAGAATTAATAGTGATAATGTTCGCATGGGTACATCCAGTATATGTATAATTGAATTTATGATTTCCAAATAAACTTATATCGTATCCAAACAGCAAAAAAGTATATTAAGAAAACAAAGATTTGTTTCTAAGCCAATTCCCAATCAGCCTTAATGTGGTGAACAATATACTGACTCACAGCTGAACAGTTCAATATGCAACGGTTATTTTTCACACATCCTGACACACTTTTGACAAATAACACAAAACGAAAACACTGTTCAAGAACAAATAAAAACAATAAAATTCAATGCACTACCAACACAAAAATAAACATTTAATAATTGTAGACTTTTTAATGCAAGCGTATCCAGATAACTTGAATTATTTAATCTTTTCGTGCAAGAGCATATCCGAAAAGTTTGACATTCAGTTGAGACTGATATTAATAAGAGAAAAAACCAACCGCAAATAATTACAACTATTAACTTTATTATTGGTGTTTATTTGCGGTCGGTTATTAAAGTAGGATATTTAGCAATGCTGTTTATACCAATGCTTTCAACAGAGCTATTTACCAGAAGGACTATGCCAAATCATCCTGTGTAACACTCACCCCTTTGATTTGCGCAAAAACCTCATCACCAACCTTTAAGCAGAGCTCGTCAGCAGCCCATAAAGTAAGATTAGCCCAAAGCTGCGCCTCTCCAACACGAAGTCTTACTGCCACTTTCTCCTCCTCATTAACAGAAAGGATCTTATCAATCCTTGCCATCAATATATTTCGGATACTCGTTTGTTCCGGCTTAGCTTTAGTAATCGACACATCATTAGAGTGAATACGCACCCTTACCCATTCACCACGCGGGCGATGAAGCTTGCTAACCCATAGACAGGCATCATGGCTAAGCATTACCTGTGTCAAAGCATAGTCCGGATGAGTCTGATTTACCCGGGCGCTGATCAATGAACTTTGCTCTTTGGCTGGCAACCACGGTCGCATTTCAGGTGAACCCCAAACGCTATTAACATTACCTGCTACAACAACCTGCCCCTTGTTGATCATCACCATAAAATCAGCAAGACGTAAAATTTCATCAAGGCTGTGAGTCACGTAAAGAATAGGTGTATTTACCTGCTTAGCCAGTTTCTCCAAATACGGCATAAGTTCCTGCTTGCGGGGCAGATCCAGCGACGCCAATGGTTCGTCCATTAACAACATATCGGGTTTCATCAACAATGCCCTGCCAATAGCAACCCGCTGCTTTTCTCCCCCCGATAATGACGAAGGATAGCGTTGCAGCAAGCTATCAATTCCCAAAAGCCGAACCACATCATCAAAATGCGTTTGATCTTTGTCACAACAGCCATAGGTAAGATTGCCAGCTACAGTATAATGCGGAAATAAACGAGCATCTTGGAATACATAGCCGATCTTTCTTTTTTCGGGCGGCAGGAAAATCCCCTTTGCGCTGTCGCACAATATTCGGTCACCCAGTTGAATACTGCCTTTATCGGGTTTGCTTAAGCCACTCAACACATTAATCAGTGAAGTCTTACCTGTACCTGAACGGCCGAAAATTGCAGTAATTCCCTGCATAGGCAGGTCAAGCTTGATATCCAGTTCAAGGCTTCCAAGCACTTTTTGTACGTCTATTGTTAGCATTGGGCCTCCACTCGGTTACGTGCCATTCTCGTCATCCATTCAGAAACCAGCAATGAAGCCAAAGCAATAACAATTGCAATAATACATAAGCGCGCCGCTTCAGTTTCGGCGCCCGGTGTTTCTATGAAAGAGAACATTGCCAACGGAATCGTCTGTGTCTCACCAGGAATATTAGAGACAAAAGTAATCGTTGCACCAAACTCACCCAAAGCCCGAGCAAAAGCTAGAATAGTTCCGGTCAAAATACCCGGGAGCGTGAGTGGAAGCGTAATTGTAAAGAATACTTTCACCGGGCTGGCACCAAGCGTTCGGGCCGCCTGTTCCAGCTTAAGGTCGACCCCCTCTAACGCCAGACGAATAGAACGAACCATTAACGGAAAGGAAACCACAGCCACTGCAATTACCGCTCCTCGCCAACTAAAACTGAACGTCAGACCAAACCAATCATAGAGTGTTCTGCCAATAATTCCCTGCCGCCCCATTAAAGTAAGCAGAAGATAACCAATAACAACGGGTGGCAGTACCAATGGCAAATGTACTATCCCATCCAGAATAGCTTTGCCATGGAACTGACATCGAGCCAGTAGCCATGCACACAAGATACCCAATGGCAGACTTACCAGCACCGCCACCCCTGAAATTTTCAAACTGAGCAACAGTGCCTGAAGCTCATAATCTGTTAGCACGCTTAGTTAACTCCAAAACCGTATTTTTCAAAAATCTCGCGCGCTTGATCAGACTGCAAGAACTCATAGTAGGCATCAACTTGTGTGTTAGCCTTATCTTTAACAACTGCGACAGGATATGTAATGGCCGTATGGCTGTTATTCGGTAACTCAGCAACAACTTTTACCTTCTTGGAAATCAAGGCATCGGTTTTATACACAATCCCAAGCAATGCTTCCTGTTTTTCAACCAGCAGCAATGCCGAACGGACACTGCTTGCCCGAGCAAGCAATGGCGATGCCTTCTGCCACAAACCAATCTTCTCCAACGACTCCTTGGCGTAAATACCAGCAGGAACGTGTTTCGGATCACCCGTAGCCAACCGCGTCCCGTCAAGTGCCTTGGCCAGATCCCATGATGCATTTACTGTAATGTTATCTGCTGGGTACGAATTAGGCGCCACTAACACTAAGCTATTTTTCAGCAAACTTTTACGTGACGATGATTCGATAACCTGCTGCTGCTCAACATAATCCATCCACTTTTCATTGGCAGACAGATATATATCAGCCGGCGCCCCTTGCGCAATCTGCCTGGCAAGTGCTGATGATGAGGCAAACGAAAGCGTTGACTGAGTACCCGTCTTTTCCTTGTACACAGCAGCCACTTCATTCATTGCGTTAGTCAGCGAAGCCGCCGCGAATATTGTGACCTTCTCTGCTGCCAGCACAGAGCTCGATACTCCCAGAGCACAACTTACAGAAAATAAATATGTTAACAAGCGCTTGTTCATTTTTAACCTCTAGTTATCAGCATACTCAATAGCGTTATATAGTAAAGTATATAACGCCAACTGAAAACCTCTCTATCTCTCATTTTTTTTGGAAAAGCTGTCGATAAAAACACTTCCTCCACTTTGCAAGGAAATAAATAGTTCAAGTCGTTTTGCAACGCCCTCGACTGGAATTGACTATAATTCTAGTCTCTTAGCATCTGGCAATTGAGAAAGATTTGAGCGTCAGGCTCAACACCAGTAAAGTCGAATGTTTCCAAAAATTCTTGCTCTTGTTGAGAAAAAATCTAAGCCACAAAGCTTCTGAACCAAATTCAGGAGCATGCTTGATTTAAGTTTTCTTAGTTGTCATTGTTCACCTCGTTAGTGCTTGTACTCACTTAACTCAGTGTTCAAAACTCCTGGTGCGGACAACGCTCGCAGAAAGCAGACTTGACCCCATTTCATGTTGTTAATGTAGCTTGTAACACCCAAACTACTTTTATGTGAAAAACCTTGCCTCTCCCTACGTATTCCGATAAGAATGATACGTAATTCTAACGGAAACAAACGGATAACTATGGATCTCAATCTGCTTAAGACATTCGATGTCGTTATGAAAACACGAAGCGTTAATAAAACAGGCGAGAGCTTAGGCATTACAGCTCCTGCCGTTAGTCATGCGCTCAACCGACTACGAGAACAGTACCAAGACCCACTTTTTATTCGCAAAGGACGCGGCATTGCACCAACCAATTTCGCTATCGAATTGCATGAAGAGATCCAAGAGCCTTTGAATCTACTAATAAATGGTGCTAAATCGAGACAACATTTTAATCCTAAAGCGAGTCAACGTACGTTTCGCATCTCGAGTCACAAAGATCTAGATTTAGTACTCGTGCCACCACTTATTGATTATCGAGACCAATACGCTCCAAACGTCCAGCTGTCAGCAGGTGTCGAGCATGTTGACGAAAAAAATCGTCAAGATGACTTACGTATGCGCAAGGTGGATCTTATTATCACCACAACCCCTCTAGACGAGCATGGCTACCACAATGAATTCCTGCTTGAGCTACCATTGGCTGTTGTATGTAACAAAGAGCACCCTCGTATTCAGGGCTCATTAGACCATGAACAGTTTTTTGCAGAGCGTCACCTATTGTGGGGCACGCAACGCCTGAATCAAGATATCCTTGATTCATTGGTTCGCGAGCCGCAACCCTCTCGCCGTATCGCCTATAAAACTGATTCTATCTGCAATGCGGTAATGATGGCAGCACAAACCGATTGGTTATGTGTCGCAAGCCAATGGCATGCTGATCTACTTGCTGCTAGCCACCAACTGCAAGTTTTCCCACTCCCGTTTGAATTAATGCCTCTGTCTGTCTACATGACTTGGCATCATTCTCAGCAGCAAGATACGGGGCATCAATGGTTAAAAGAGTCCTTACTGAATGTCACAAAGAAGTATCGATAGCACTATCGTAAATTAAATATAACTAAATCCACATTTAAGCTTCAGACCATCGATCAATAAATCCAGAATTCATATTATCTCCTCATCGACGAACGCATAACCGTTCGGACTTTCAGAGAGAGATGACTTATGAACTTTCAAAAATCAATTGTATCTTTATCTATCATTGCCACTATTGCTCCAGCATTCAGTTTCGCTGCGCCAACAACAAGTGCACCGAAAGACGCGTCAAGTTTCACCGTTGAGAAAAACGACCAATTGAAACAATACCTAGACTTCGCAAATCAAAACGACTTTGACGATGCTTCTCGTGGATTCATTGCCACTTGGCCAGAAAAAACCATTAAGGACGCTGATGGCAAAGTTATTTGGGATTTCAGTAAATACGACTTCATCGAACAAGATAAAAATACCGATACCATTAACCCGTCACTGCTTCGCCAAGCAAAATTAAACAACATTGATGGCCTATTCAAAGTGAAAGACGGCATCTACCAAGTGCGTGGGTTTGACCTATCAGTGATGTCCTTCATTCGTGGTGATGTAGGTTGGGTAGTAGTTGACCCTCTGATCTCACCAGAAACAGCTGCTGCTGGCCTAAAGCTACTTCGTGACAATGTTGAAAATTTACCTGTAACAGGGGTTATTTTTACCCACTCACATGTTGACCACTTCGGCGGTATCTTAGGCGTAACCAGCCAAAAGGACATTGATGCAGGTAAAGTCGACATTCTTGCGCCAGAAGGGTTCTTCTCTCACTCAATTGCTGAGAACTTAATGGCGGGTAATACCATGTCACGCCGCGCATCATACATGTACGGTAATTTGCTTGATGCGAGTAGCAAAGGCCAAGTAGACGGAGGATTAGGTAAGACTACCTCTTCTGGTGCACCTGGCATTGTCAAACCTACGCATATCGCCAACATCACTGGCCAAGAGATGAAAGTGGATGGTGTTGAGCTAGAGGTCGTGATGGCTCAGGAATCCGAAGCACCTTCAGAGTTCATGTTCTACTTCCCACAGTACAAAACCATGATGGCAGCGGAAGTAATGACGCACACTATCCATAATATCTCGACGCTACGCGGCGCTAAAACGCGTGATGCTTCTTCATGGGCACAATACATTGATGAAGCGCTACATACGTACGGCGATAAAGCGGACACCATGATTGCGTCGCACCACTGGCCAACCTTTGGTAAAGAAAAAATCCAAAACCAGCTAGAGAAAACACGTGACATGTACAAATTTGTCCATGACCAAACGCTTCGTTTAGCTAACAAAGGCTACACACCAAATGAGATGTCAGCATCGATTAAGCTGCCAGATTCATTGGGCAAAGAATGGTACAACCGTGGTTACTACGGTACGGTATCGCACAACGCACGTGCAACGTATGATTTCTACTTTGGCGCATGGTGGGATGGTAACCCAGCAAACCTAAATCCGCTTACTCCAACTGAGCAAGGCACAAAATATGTCGAAGCAATGGGCGGTGAAAAGAAAGTCATCGATCTAGCTGAAACAGCAATTGAAAAGGGCGAGTACCGCTGGGCGGTAACATTACTCAACAATGTCACTTTCGCAAACCCAGAAAATATGGATGCGCGTTACCTAGAAGCCGATGCAATGGAGCAATTAGGTTACCAAGCGGAGTCTGGCCCATGGCGTAATTATTACCTCGGCGGTGCAAAAGAGCTTCGTCAGGGTATAAAACCTGTCGCGACACCAAATACCGCTGCAATCGCGAAGAACATGCCGTTTGATCAGTTCATGAACTACCTTGGTGTCACTGTAAAACCTGACGCAGCGAAAGGCTTAGACATTAAAGTCAATATCAATGTGAAAGGCGATGGCCAATACGCAATGGATTTAAGTAACTCGGTACTCAAGTCCTACTCAGACAAACAATTTAGCGACGCAGATTTGACGATTACCATGACACGTCAAACATTCGAAAACATGATGACAAAAGAGGCAACACTTCAGGAGGAAATCAAAGCAGGTAACTTTAGAGCCTCTAATCAAGTTGAGTTTAACAAACTAATGTCTGTGTTTGACCAATTTGATATGTGGTTTGGTGTTGTAACACCATAAGCCACTATTAAAATCCAAATAGTTGTTTAAGTGAAAGCCCGTCATCCGCGGGCTTTTTGTACTGTTCTGCACCAGTAGTTGCTAATTGACATTAGAGTAATAGCCTCTGAACCTTACTGAGAATAGAATTACCTATGCTTAAGTTAAGTGCCAAGTTCCTGCTGCTCGTTTATATCTGTTTTTTTGCCTTTGCTTGTTCGTATACTGCCTGAATACTCATATAACGACAAAGCCCGCTAATAAAGTGACAGAAACGTGTCTATACCTACCTCCTTTAGCAACGAAATCTGTCGGTTCGGTAAATAATCGCTGATTATCATGATAACCTAACTGGCTCCCTTAGTTTGTTACAACGTTTGTTTGCTAAAAAAATCAGATGCAACCGTCAGAAAATCTGTGGTGATGCCATTCCAATATCGCCAAGTATGGCCACCAGGCGCAGTCTTGTATGTAAAATCAACGCCTTCATTTTTTAACAACTTAACAAGGCTTTCATTGCCGGAAAAACTAATATGGTCATTAGTACCACAATAGATATAAAGCTCTGGCTCCATGGTGATTTTTTCCGATTGGAATTCAGGATAATAACTCAGATCAAAATAACCACTGAGTGGCACAGACAATCCAAAAACATCCTGATGGCGATGCGCTAAATAAAGTGCGCCAAATCCTCCCATAGACCCCCCCGAAATGGCGGTAAATTTTTTACCCGATTTTATGCGGTATTGACCCCTTACATAGGGAATTAACTCCTCCATAATATGGATTTCTCTGTTGTTCACATACTGACTTTTGTCGCCATAGGGCATGACTATAATAAATGGTTCAATTGCACCTGAATGAACAAGATTATCCATGAAGTTTTGAACCTTCCCATCTCTTACCCATTGATTTTGATCGCTACCATAACCATGAAGTAACAGTAGAAGAGAATAACTTTTGTGGCTATCTTCTGAATAACCCGGTGGCAGATATACAGTAAAAGGACTATTTTCACCAAGAGCTTTACTGTCAAAATCACTGTTAATGACAGCGCCATGAGGGATATTCGAGTTGACGCTTAATTCCGCAAGTTCTTTCCCTAAAACAATAACCGAATTTAAACCGTCAAAGCCATCATCTGTTGTTTTTGGATTGCTTTTATCATATATCCACTGTCCATCTACAACGAATTTATACTGCCAAGCTCCTTGTGGTAAATACAACGTCAAAGACCAATTATTGTTTTCTCCTCGCTGCATTTCAAATACATTATCTTGCCAATCGCTCATCTCTCCAGCAAGATAAACAGTTTTAGCGTCGGGAGCTGTTAATGAAAAAGTGTGGGCAATAGTTCCTTCTCTTGGTGATAGCATCAAATTTTTTTCTTGGACTCCCGATAGGATCGACGCCACATTTACCGTTGCCAAAATAGTACCATTTATTTTAGTTATGCCTGAACACTCTGTATTACCATCACTCCATTTCCAATCATAACGTCCTTCTATTTTCTGATTCTGAATTTTGGCAGTCGCAGCAAGATAGGTGGCTACGCCGCCATCAATAGACCAAGGGGGGACATTCCATTTAACATCTGTGCCATCAATCGTACCAGTAGCACCATAATTATTTGATAGTTCACACCCTTCCTGGCTGACTGTGAATACCATTGTTTCTTTTTTTCCTGAGCCACCGCATTGTGAGTTGTCAGTATCTGCAATCAACTCCCAAGTGCCTGCCACGGAGGAGCAAGCTGATATTGTTGAACCGGGCTTAATATAGCTATTACAACCAATCATAACCAAGAGTAACGTTGCGCTAACGCCCCCAATAAACCGCCTTAATGCTCTATTTTTATTTATCATATTCAACCACAATCTATTGTTATTTCTATTATTTAAAATCACCATCCTGAAGCAACCCAAGTAAAAACTGACGCCCTAACTTGGACATTTCGGATAAAGAAGCATAGCGAAACTTATACTGATGACGATTAGATCTCTAGCTATTCTTTTTTATTTTCAAACCAGATTCTAGTGCTATTCCCGTCGTCTTAGCTGCTTCTAGGTAGGCTTCGAAAATATTTCCACCGTTACGATCTAACAAGAAAAGAAAACAATGAATCACTAGCATAAAGAATGAGATTAAGATTACAAAAATCGGCACTAAACCTAATACATCAAGCTTGAGCAATATAAAGTCAAGTACCAACAGTATTGCTGAAATAATTACTATGGACTTACTAGACACATGTTTTTGCATAGGAAACCTATATACTTCAAAATCTTGTGTAGGCTACTAACAATTAATTGCACATACTTTGATATAGTCGGCAAAGATTGAAGCTTATAGACGAGATAAGGTGCATCGCATTAAACTCACCTTATCCGCTGATCTTCACATCAAAAATGCCGAATGCAACGCGTGATATTGATGACTTTCGAAAAGCTATGGGTGAGTTGTTGCTTTTACCTCTTACAATAACTTATTTAGGGCAAATCCATAAAAACAAAATGTGAATGAGATGTTACCCAACAAGAAATGAGGCATAAACGTGCCAGAGTAGTATCTTTGACACATGTGTGCCTCTGGCACAAGGTAGAACAGAAATATGATAGTGCTTATTCTCATTTGAGCTTAAAACTAAACTTAACAAGCTTTAGGTTAACGGCTTTCTTCTATGGTAAGTTTCTATATAAATATACTGGCATATAAAAAATTGACAGTGAGATTGCGTTACACCCAAACAGATTGGAAGAGCTAAATAATGAGTATAGAGAACAACACGGAACAGAAACATGCTTGGCAAACCACTATGCCACACGACCAGTTTGCGTTTATGAAGAAGGTACTTGCCTCGCCTTCACCAATTGGTTTTGAAGCCGCAATGAGCTATGGCGTGATCAAACCTGAATTTGAATCTTTTATGCCAGCCGGTTGGGGGGTTCATCAGTTTAAAGGGAATGCGGGTTTGGTTTTCGATTCTCATCCGGGTCGTGATGACCTAGTTAGCGTGATGATAGTTGGCCATGCTGACAAAATCCGCATGCAGGTACGAAAAATTGATGACGATGGCAAAGTGTGGATTAACACCGACTCTTTCTTGCCAACAACTCTGATCGGTCATGAAGTCAAAGTATTTTGCCAGAACCCGGATGAAGCGGGTAGATTCAAAGTGATTGAAGGGTGCACTGTTGAAGCTCTGGGAGCGATTCACTTCTCCACACCTGCTCAGCGCACAGGCGAACAAGGTATTAAACCAGAATCGATTTATCTGGAGCTACACACCCATGGTGAAGATCGTAAAGCACAAGTTGAAGCTTTAGGGCTACGCCCAGGTGACCCGATTCTTTTAGACCGCCCAATTAAGCATGGTGTTTCTCAGGATACTTTTTATGGTGCTTACTTAGATAATGGTCTGGGTTGTTTCTCTGTCACTGAGATTGCGCGTTTAGTGGCCGATGAAGGTCTTGATAATGTTCGTGTCCTTTATACCATTGCAACCCATGAAGAGATTGGCCGATTTGGCTCTACACAGTTAGTGGGTGAGCTTAAGCCAGACGTATTAATTGCTACTGACGTGAACCATGACTACGAAGCAGCGCCGGGAATTGGCAACCGTAAAATGAATCCACTGAAGATGGGTGATGGCTTTACCATTGGCCGTGGCTCTGTTACTTCAGAATTTTTAGTTCAGTCTTTAGAAAATGTCTGCCGCGAGCAAGACATTCCTTACCAGTTAGACTTCTCTGGTCGTGATATGGGCACAGATGGTATGGCTGCTGCATTAGCCGGCGTTGATAGCGCGGCAATCACCATTGGTTATCCAATTCGCAACATGCATACATCGTCAGAGTCTGCACACACGGGTGATCTACTTGCTTCTATCCATGCTCTTGCCGGATTATTACGCCAGTTTAATTCACTAAATGATGGTAAGGGTATTACGCGTGATGATCTAAAAAATAGCCATATCCGTCTGGATCACATCTAACTCACGGTTCATTCTGAATGACTAAACAGAGGTGCACAATCGCGCCTCTGGTTGTTTACATGTTATCCGTGAGCATTGAATGGGGTATAAAGAGGCTAAACTGAATGGCACCGTGACATTAATATTTAATAACTAAACGTATTCAACTAGGCTAAATAAAGATTCGTCCTCTCAGCCCAAATACAAAAGCGTTACTCTCACTTGAAAGCAGTGGGTTATTGATCCACTGTAGATCCGGTGTTAGCTGAAAGTACTCCCCAAACTGCATGTTATAGAAAACCTCAATAGCCGATTGGTTCTCATCTGTTCCCCAAGCTTCTTTGTTTGCCTGACTCCAGTTAACCGCAACACCAACGTTATTATTTGGTGTACCGAGTGCAAAGTAACCAAACCCAGCAGAGACCGAAACATCATAAAGCGCCGCATCACCTTCAAATGAGAACCCACCGCGTAAAAAAGGCATCAGCTGTGGCGTGGCAAAATAACTCAACGAGTAATTCAAGCCTTGACTTGCAAACGCGCCATGCCTGGCACTGCCATCATCATTAAATGTTGCATCGAGATGCCAATAAGTCAGATGGATATTATCTGTATAGATCTGCTCTTGCGAAGCCGTCCAGCCAAGCTCTAAAGTCGTAAAGTAGTCATGTTTATTAAACAGAGTATCGAAGCCTTCAAACACATCTTCAATGTCCGAACGGCCATTAGCATCAGCCACACCCGCTACTATATAAAAATTGTCGGTGAGCATATGGCCAGCAGAAAGAGACAGTAAACCATCATCAGGCAATCCCATTGCCCCCGCCCCTGTTTGAAAGGCGAGATTAGAAAATGCTGTCCATGGGCTAGCCAAAGCGTAAGTATCAACGTAATCAGTCACATCCTGAAAACCAACAATGATTGAGGTTTTGCCGCTATTCAAGCGCTGCTTCCAGTGAAAATTAGTAAGGCGGCTACCTTGGTCATTAAATGCAGGCTGAATAAGGCCAATATAACCCAAGCCCTCATTACCGCTGAAACCAGAAAGGAAGGAATAATCTTTCGGTGGATAATCAGAGTAGGCATGCCGGTGTTCAACCTTCCATACCAAGCCCCCCGTATTACCTGTATCACGCCCAATAATATCCCACTGCCCATAGAAACGAGCCACACCGCCACTGGTGCTAACACGATTACCTTCACTGCCATTGGCCGAATTAAAGCCGACCGAGTTGTAATCGAGACCAAGAGTCACACCCTTTTGCACAAGCCCTTCACGCCACGAGCGTTTCTCCGCGGGCTGCCCTGAGATAGTGTTCTCAACAGAGTCTGGACCTCCGAAATTTGCGGCAGAAGCAGCAGTTGAAAACAACGATGCAACCAATAGCCCGCCACCATAGCTCTTAGTGTGTAGCATACACCTACCCTATCAAATCATGCTTACATTCAAACAATGCTCAATACGGTAAAACAACTCGTTATTGCGTATCAATTTGTATTGAGATATCACTCTAAATAAGATTAAAACTATTTATAATCAACTACTTTTGAAGCATCCAAGCTGTATCCCATCGTTATATTACTGATACCATCTACAATGTAGACATCTTCAGATTTAACAAACGAACTGATGATACCTTCCACCCAAACCGGGTGTTGAATATTTCTCATCTTGTACCCGCCAGGAAAGGATATCCGGACAATCTGGTTGGCTGGCGGTGGCGGCATATGTATACAAGCACCAGCAACAGGTACGAGTAAGAAATCGGTCGTCACCATAGCGTCAGAGAACTCTATTGGCACAAGAAATCCTGGGATTCGAACTTTTTTGCCATCGAACTCAGTGGTGATCGTTTCAGCCGCTTTTTTTTGCGCTTGTATGTACATTTCTCGTGATTTAAGCAACTCATCAGCATCAACACCTTCGATCTTTAGCTGCTTCTTTATTAAGGCTATACGCTCTAAATCTCGCGCTTCGCCAGATTGCATTAGTGTGAATATCTTTTGAAGCTGAAGTCGATTTTCATCACTAAGCTCAGGAAGCGTTATCTGATTTATTGGTGTTTCTGGCCTTAATTCTTGCCAATCAAGATCAATGGGGGCACTAGCGTTGCTGTATAAAGGTACAAATGCGAATAGCAATGGAATTAGCTTGTTCAAAACTACACACCCTTTCATCAAGCTCTGCATCATCAAACTCGGTGTCATCAAATCCAGTCTCAACAAACACTGAAGTCACGGTACTTAAAGAAAGATTCACCTAGAGAGTATTCTTATAGATCACACCATCTTTCATGATGAGCTTAATCGTCTCAGGGCTCTCTGAACGCTTCTCTGCACCAAACCACTTATCACCAGTACCGACCACTGAAAAGTCACTTAATGGGTTGCCCTCGAGCAAAAGGATATCTGCGTAAGCACCAGCTTCAATCACACCCAATTTTGCTTGAGGGTATGGGTTAGTAAAATCACCAGTCAGCTTTGTGATTTCTCCACCGACTGACGTCATAGTCTTCAAAGATTCGTAAGGCCCAAAGAAATCATTGTTTAAGTGTTTTTCGTAAGCAATCTGAATATTACATGCATCGACAGAGCCAACGCAGTCAGTCTGGAATCCACGCTTAACCGGGCACTTCTTCATGTTTGGTATGTAATTTTTAAACGTTTCAGTCGCTGATTTCGCTTTCGCCAGACTAGAAGGAACATTTTTTACTGCAGGAATGTCTAAAAGACCAGGATCAAATGCTGTCAGGTTCGTAGTTATATATGCCCTTTTTTCATTCATTTTTTCGGCTATTTCACAATCAAAAGCGAAACCATGCTCAATGGACATTACACCAGCATCGAGAGCGCTAAGAATCGCTTCCTTACGGTAAGAGTGAGCCATCACATAACTGCCATAACTTTCAGCAACCGCAACTGCTGCCTCAATTTCTTCAGGGGAGCCAGCCAGAAGCTGCCAAGGGTCAAATGCAGATACAACGCCACCAGACTGCATGTATTTCAGCTGCGTTGCCCCCATGCGAAAATTGTTTCGGGCGTATTTTTTAACCTCAGCAACACTGTCAACTTCTTGCGAGAGGTTTAGGCGGCCAAAATTAGTTTCTGTACCAACAGGGGCCGAGTAGTTTGCAAAATCGGCGTGACCACCGCGAGTGCCCAGAAATGCACCCGATGGATAGTAACGTGGACCTACAATCTCTCCTGCATCAATAGCTCTCCTCAAACCACCGTTTGCACCACCAGCATCACGCACAGTGGTGAACCCTTGCATCAGATACATCTCAGCCATTCGGGTGCCATGGATGGCAAAGTCTTCCCAGGTCTTATCGGCCTCCATCGCTGGCAGGTTCGGCCCCATTAACATCAAGTGAGCATGGTTTTCAATAAAGCCAGGAGTGAGGGTTTTGCCCGTACCATCAATGACAGTCGCGTCGTCTCGAGCATTGATTTTCTCAGCGGAAATGATTTTGATGATATTCCCTTCAACCAAGACATGATGATTTTCAAACAGCTTATTTTCAATTCCATTAAATATATCGACATTCATAAAAACAATTTGGTTTACTGGTTGCTCAGTAGGTGGCTTTTCTGTCGCAAAAGCCACTGAGGTCATCATGCTAAGCGTAGATGTAAGAATAACCTTCTTCATTTAAACCCCTATAATAAGTTTTATCGTCATTGGCATAATGCCCATATATTTGGGCAATATAGCGTTGTGACCTCAACAGGAAGTTAAGCCCACGCTTATAATCTTGTCAACATTATGCAAAAACAATAGATTTAAATATTTACATTTAGTCCTATACACTCCAAAAATTAATATTCACCTCTCATTTAACATCCAGCAAATAATATAAATACTTTTCACACACCGTAGTAGTATATAAGAATCAGTTAAATACAGTATTACAGGAAAGGAATTAGAAGCGACCAATAATATCTAGGCAAATGGAAGATAGCGATCAAGTATCTGCATGTGTCTTCAACTTGTTATTCTAACTTTACAAACAAGATTATCAAAATCGAAAAGTTAAACTAAATAAGACGAATAATTTAAGGGAGCAAATAGCTCCCCACTCATAACCTAAGCGATGCAGATATCATATTTCGGAAGAACATCACGAACGACCTGAAGCCTGAATGTTTTCAAAGCATCATGAAAGAGTTTCCAATCAGAATCTAAAAAACTTTCATTGTATTTATACTCAACAACATCATCAAGCATTGGAATAGATGTACCTCTACCACGAGCCTTATATTTCCAACTTTCCTTACCACTTGTGATAAAAGTTAGCTCTATTGGATCGAAGTTAAAGTGACCTTCTGCTATTAATTTCAACCACTTCTTGTGACGTTCCTCACCATCATCATCGGTTATGGTCTCAAAGACAGTTCTGATTCTATTTAAATCGTCAGAAGGCATATGATCTTGCCGATCAATCTGCATCTCATCATCTCCTGAAAGGTAACACTTAATCACTTTATACATATGATTTGCAGCGTCAGTGAAGATCTCGGTGTTGTCTCTCGCAACCATCTCACCCAGTCCGTTAGTATATGACCATTTTACATACGGTCTATCAGGAAATGAGAGTGCAGGACCATGGCCAAGCGGAGAAACCGAAGAAACACTCCAGGTCGCAATCCCATCCTTTACTCTTTCAAGCAAACTACTAGACTCCGATTCAATATCCTCAACTTCATTAATCTCATGAGAAACACCAGCAAATCCCTGATGAGCAAAGGTATCTGCATAAACATGCATTGCTATTCCCATCAAATGTAGCCCAAACTTTTCATTTCGATGCTTCGCTGCGACCTTTAGCATGTCATGCGCAACATAGCTGTTGGGTTTACAAACTAACTTTTTAATAAAACTCCCATCTGGGTTTTCTCCTGCCGGTAAACCATCATTACCCGGGAGGAAATGAAAAGGAATCCATGCCAAATGGTTGGCCATTGCATTGGAATTACGATAATCAATCATCTTATGTGCTGATGAAATCCGAGAATACATTGCACCATTCTTGAATTTAACCGGAGCTGAGTTCACCGCCTCATCTACATATTGTGCACAATATGCAAGCTTCTCAGCATCTCCATGCGGCATCCCTGCTATTCTTGCTACAACATAAGTTAATGTATGATGTCCATCTATTTGCATCGCAAGTTCTCCTTTAATTAGAAACACTTGCTAAGGCTACCCCTTTAGCTGTTTATTTCTTATACAGCGGTCTCAATTCTTGAATACAGCAGATATATGTAGCAATAACATTAGGCATGTGTGGATGTATTGGTAAGATAACTATGAACTGAAGTGCCAGTAGTGAGAATAATAGTGTTATTCGAATAGAACCAGAAGGGATGATCCGTTTAAAAAACCATAATCTTTTTATTAAATAGCGCTCTTTTCTGATTGAAGACATCGATAAGATTTATGCTCGAGATCGTTTGCTGTCAGACCAAACTTACTTGCTAAACTAACAAGTTCAGAGCGATAACTTTCTAACAAACCTTCCTCATCAGTCATAATCGCAAATTCTGCAAAGTTACCGATGCCTTCTAAATGGTCGACGGTAATATGAAACTTATCGACAAAATAGATACTTCGTTCCTTTTTCATTTCCAGCATGACATCATAGCCCATCGTTTTTAACATGCTCCGAGCATTATTGGCATCGGTGATATTTGTTGCTTCGCAACGATCTGATTCTGGCCCCTTCACTATCCATAACTTAATGCCCGATGGTTCCATTTCTCGTATACAGACACTTTTATTTTGAGCTAATAGGTGTTGTTCTTTTGTGTCAAAATAACTGTCTGATTCAATATTATCTTGAAGCATCACCTCATGTTCCATCGAGCCTAGTACGTCTATAAATGCTGACTTTGATGCAAGACGATACTTTAGTTCAACCTCAAATTTCCCCTTAAAATGATCGTGACTCATCGGTTATTACTCTCGGTTGATATCGATTGGTATATTTGCCTACTTAACAAAAGTGAATTCAACTTAAAGCCCCTTGTTATGGGGCTTTCAAAGATTAAATCAGAAAATCTTCCAGTGATTTACCTTCATTTTCAATCGCTTCCTTCAGGGGCGCAGGCATACGACCTTGACCTGTCCAAGTACGCTCTTCGCCATCAATAGTAAATTTATACTTGGCAGGCCGAGGAGCACGTTTAGACTTTGGTGCATTACCTAGCATAGCCATCAATTCTTCAGGTTCGATACCATCTGCGGCCAACATATCTCGATAAGTTTTCAGTTTGTCTTCGCGTTCTTTATTCTTAGAACGTTCTTCAGCTTCAGCTTCTTCTCTTTCTGTCACTACAGATTGTAATTTCTGAAGGCCTTCTTGAAGCTCTTCTAGTGTCAATTCACGTGCAGTTGCCCGCAGTGAACGCAGGTTTAATAGTGTATTGAAAACGTCGCTCATAGTTCTAATTCTGATTCAAATGGAAATAAGAGCGGTATTCTAACCAGAATTTACTCTTTAAACCAGATAATGATTTATCTATATCTTATTTTTATTAACTCTCGCGTCATATAAAACTTATTGTTTAGCATGACCAGTAAAATCAAAGCTATCATTTTTGATTTATACCGTGACTAAATATGGGCTTAATTTCACCAAATAATGGCAATAAAATGAGCGGTGGGTCACTTAATACTAAAAACCCCAGTTAACAACCGTCTATTCTATCATCATGTCACTCCTGCGGCTTCAATGTTGACACAGAGGTTACAAACAGATGGAGAAAAAGGCTAATATTGTCATTATTTGCTGCCTTTTCAGATTATGATTCGCTTTCAACATCTTGGCTTACTTGTTACTGGTCTTATTACTACTGGCTTTATTGCTATGGCCTCTAGTCCTTTGCCAACCACCACCCAAGAAAGTGCAATAGACCTTCAAAGCCTTTGGCAGCAGTTTTATCAGCAAGCTGATCAACTCGCCCCTCAACAAAAAATTAGCCAGACAGAGATCAACCACTATCCGAAACTGCTACTTTTGAGCAATAGTCAATACCCCGACTTCAGTCAGCTTAAATGGCAAGAAATCCAGAAACTGTGGCAGGCCCGTCAGAACTGCAGGGTTGACCAACCATACCAGGCCAATGCCAATCTGAAAGATGCTATCGAATTTGAGCTGGCACTATGCCAAAAAAGGCCATTGGCAGACTCATGGTTTAATAAACAGCTTGATAACAAAGCTTTGCTTCACCCATCTGGAGGCAGCTTTGCCGACAGGTATCTAGCATCGCTCGATCAAACTACCGCCAACAGTTTTCTGGTCCAACATCAGAATCAATTGACATTGGCTAACAAAGCTCACCCGCTCCACCCTTTACTATCAGAACTAGAGCCTAAAGGCGTTGATGCTTTGTTGTCAGGCTATCGAGCCTATCTATCTAAGAAAAATACATTATGGCTAAACAATGAATCGGGCTGGAAAGCCATCGCCGTCAATCAATGGCAACCACTTGCGCAGGCGATGAAATTACAGATAGTAAATAGCCCAACAGCAAGCTGTTCATTTCGTTACAGCAATCTTTGTTTAAATATCACGACACCTGAATCACAGTGGTCTCGATGGGCACTGGCTTTATGTTCATTGATCATTACCTATCTGGTATTTCGTAGCCTTCATCAGCGCCGACAGGATACAAAAGAACGACAGTTTATCCTCCAGTTGCTAACTCACGAACTGAGAACACCAATCACCAGCTTAGGCTTAACCGTTGAGCTGTTTCGTGATCAGTTTGATAATCTAAACGATCACACACAGCAGGCGGTATGGCGCTTAATGGCTGACCACCAGCGGCTAGCTCAACTGACCGAAACCAGTACAGGATATTTGACCACCAACTCTGACGTTCAATTCCCACGCCAACGTGCTGATATTACAGATTGGCTGGATCACTGCCTAGGTAAATACCAGCTTCCATACTCCATCAATGAGGAACACGAGTTGGAACTGCCCTACTACTGGCTCGGGATCTGTCTCGATAACCTAATTAAAAATGCCCAGCAGCATGGTAAAGGCGAAATAACCATCGATGTTCAGGTCGATAAAGTACTACGTATCCAAGTTTCCGACCGGGGCCATTTCCCAAACTTTATCCAGCGCTGGTTTAACATTGTTCCCCCCTCTTCACGCCAAGCCAATATGGGGATTGGTCTCACTATCGTCTCACGCTTGATGAAGAAAATGGGCGGCAGGCTTATCTGCCAACGCAAACCCACCCGCTGTATTTTGGAGTTACCGCTATGAGTCAAATTCTGTTGATTGAAGACGATAAACTGCTCGGGGAAGGACTGAGTGAATACTTAAAACAACACGGCTTTAGCTGCCAATGGCTTAGCAATACCAAAAGTATTGAAAAACACTGGTATCGTGCTGATTTAGTGATCCTTGACCGTCAGTTGACAGAAGGAGACAGTATCAACTTTCTTCCCCAGTGGCTCATGCTCAAAGCTCTGCCGGTTATCATCCTTACCGCAAAAATTGACGTTGAACAGCGAGTCGAAGGATTAATGGCAGGGGCAAAAGACTACGTCCTTAAGCCGTTTTCACACCAAGAACTACTGGCCCGCATATACGCCCAACTACGTCCTCTGGGGGACAGTACAATTTGTTATCAACAAGTAGAAATCGATGTTTCAAATCGAGCTGTAACTGATAGTGGCTGCAGTATCGACTTAAAACCCAAAGAGTTCCAGCTACTGCTAATGTTGGTGCAAAACCAAGGCCGCGTATTTCACCGAGAAGAGCTTTTGAATAAAATATGGGGCTATCAAGCATTTCCGACCACCAGAACCGTGGACAACCACGTGCTACGGCTCCGACAAAAAATCCCAAACTTACAGATAGAAACGCTGCGTGGTGTCGGCTACCGATTGGTAAAAGATATATGAAAAGACTGACTTTTTTCGTAGTTAGCAGCTTATTAAGTTCGAGTTCGCTAGCCAATGATTGGTTTCCAGAAACTCCGCTGAAAGCAAGCTATTCAGCATTAGTCGAAGGCAATACGCTGCTTGCCTGGCAAGAACTCCAGCTCAGCTTAAGCCGTCATAACGTTGAAGAGCGCTACTGGCGGCCGGTCAAACAAGCGATATTGAGCGAAACCCAATGCGGTAGGCACCTTACCAGCACAGCTTCTATAGCTGCAAATATCAGCCTTACTATCATCAGTAAAGGCAACGCGAACAATCAAGGCTATCAAGTCAAACTGTCGACAGAGCAAATCACACAGCCTCTTGAGCTGCAGCTGTTTGATGAATACAACACACTGATCGTGTCAGCGACAGTCACTTCACCGACCAAAGAATATCTCGAATTTGAAAGTGACGAACTATTGAGCGAACCGAAAGCAGGACTGTATCAATTAGCGGTTAATGGCATTCACTATCCATTGATCATTTCCTCGTTTACAACGACACCCTGGCTTCATTCCACGGCAGCTCGAGCTTTCAAATCCTTGACCATCACACCACCCAACCAAATCGCTTCATGTGCACCAGCCTCTGTTCGTTGGCAATGGTTTGACGAAGACTACAACCTGCTTGCAAGACCGTCCCCTATGGACCTTACACCCGCCATCACAGATAACAATGACTCGTATAGCGTATCACTTCCTACTGCTGCGCCAGCCAAGGCCTACTGGTTAAGCGGTGTAGTTAGCCAATTTGAATATCAAGGGAGAATAAAAGTGGAATATATCCAGCGCTTT